>Ga0172367_10001527_pt1 | contig 33266 bp, 44 predicted proteins | sample Lak10m_FD_114542 | JGI IMG/M metagenome (GOLD analysis project Ga0172367, IMG submission 114542) | Freshwater microbial communities from Kabuno Bay, South-Kivu, Congo - kab_022012_10m | ecosystem: Environmental > Aquatic > Freshwater > Lake | place: Democratic Republic of the Congo: South-Kivu...
AAAAATATTATTTTTTCTACCTCATATTTTTTCACTTGCTCAAAAAACATAACTAAGTTATGAGCATTATCATGAATATCTGAAATTACAGCAACTTTCATAGTTAAGAGTGTTAAAAAAGTATTTCCACTTTATTTTAAGAAAGCTTAGAAAAAATAAAATACATTTTTTAAAAAAATTATTTGGTCTATTTTAATAGATTTTTGCCTTTGTAGGAATGATAAAAATCTGTTATTGAGAAAAATTTAAATTTTTCAGCTATGCACTTTTTTAATTACTTTTTTTATATTAGAATTAGTGATATTCATTTTCTTGTTGTAATACTGTCCTATGTCAATCATCAAATCCAGCTTGCTTCGAAGCAAATCCTTTTTGATCTGTAGTATCAACAACTCGCATTTCTAATCTACCAGATTCAAATTCATCTAGAATATAACTATATAATTTTTTTCTTTCTTTTTCCCCTAAGTTTCTTATAGAATTATTAATAAACTCTACTGTTTCTAATAATTTTTCATGACTATTATGATGTCATGCAAAACTTAGCCATACATATAATTCTCCGGTTTCTTTTATTTTATCATATAAATATGGCTGTAATCACTCGGAATGTCAAATTAATGCACATTCAACAATATTTATAAAAATTTTTGGATTTTGAAATTTTATGTTATCAATGGCTTTTAATAAACTTTTTGCTAGATCTTGAAGTTTAAGTAATCAACTAGCACTTTCACTACTTCAATCAACTGCACCTTGTGCTTCAGGAGATAGTTTTACCCCACCTCCTTGAACTTCTAGAACTTCTAAAACTTTTTGAGCATTACCCATAAAATAAAAATTATTAAAATAAAGGGTTTTTACCCAATAATTCTAATACTCTTTTTCTTTTTGTCAAATTTCATTATTGACTTTTTTAAATATTTTTTATTACTTCACTATTATACTCACAATCCTTCACGGAACATAAATTTCTTTGATTATTTCGTGTCCTTCTATCCATTTCTGGATATCTACATTTTCTCTTGCTTTTTGGAGAGCTGAACTTTGACTTTCATCTTTTGTAATTTCTATATCTCCTCTAAGTTTTCCATTGACTTGTACTCCTATCTTTATCGTGTCATCAATTGTTATTTTTTCATCATACTCTGGCCAAGAAGCAAAAAATATTGAATCAGAAAATAATTTTTCTAGCATTTCTCTTATACAATCAAATTCTTTTTTTGTATCTTCTTCTGTTTGCTCGTAAGCATATTTTTCTGTAATTTTGGAAATATAAAGATTTCTCATCGGAAAATATATATCCCTTGGTCCATTTTCTTTATCTGTAAGAGTATATTCTCTTTTGTAGCTATGAGTAAGAATAGTATCATTTGGAAGAAGTATTACCCAAGCATCTTCATAGTGAAAATCAAGTGTTCATCCATTTTCTCTTGCAAGTTTTTTATAATAATTACTCATTGCTTCGGCTATTTGTTCTTGACTACAAGATTTTTCATCAAGTCCTGCGAATTTCAAAGCATTTCTTTTTATATAAGTAGGATTTTCTACTATTCAATCAAAATACATTCAAGAATCTGTTGTAATAATTGGGAATTGTATTTTTTTTGCTTTATATGGCTCCATTTTTTGAAGAGCATTTTCTAAAGCAGTATTTCCTGTTTCTTCAACTTCTTGATAGTATTGATATTGATCTATAGAAAGAGGAAGATTATTTTTTTCTATCACCATTTGGAGACGAGTCATTTTATTTTTATTTCCTGTTGCGAGATAAGCTTGTTTTATTTTGTCTTTAGTAAAATTTTTCCAAAGCTCTTCAGCAATATGAGGAGTGAAAGGATGTAAAATAATGAGAAATTTCTCTTTCCACTCTTTTTGAAGCAGTTCATCCTTTGGAAGTCAAGTATTTACACAAATCATCAGTTGTGCAATAGCAGTATTAAATTTATAATTTTCTATATCTTCTCCAACTTTTTTAATTGTTTTATGGAGAGTTTTCATCGCTTCTTCATCACTCTCAGCAAATCTTTTTTCCTCCATAAAAAGCCTCCAAACTTTATCAAGAAAACGAGAAACTCCGACAATTCCTTTGCTATCCCACGGAGCAGCATCTTTAAAATCTGCCATATACATCTCATAAAGTCTCAGAGCATCCGCTCAATATTCACTTACGATTTCATCAGGATTGATAACATTTTTGAGAGACTTACTCATTTTAGAGACAATTCTATTGAGTTCTTCTCCTGTTTCTATGAGATAATATTTTCCATTTTTTTCTTCTACCAAATCATTTGCCACAAGTCCTCCATTTTTTCTTTGAAAAGCATGAGCAAGTATAAGTCCTTGATTTCTCAGTCTATAAAAAGGTTCATCTGAGGAAACTACTCAAATATCAAAAAGGAATTTATGCCAAAATCTCGCATAAAGGAGATGTAAAACAGCATGTTCTGCTCCCCCAACATAACTATCAACCTGCCCCCAATACTTCTCTATTTCAGGATTTACAAGCTCATTTTCATTATGTGGATCCATATATCTGAGATAATACCAACAACTTCATCACCATTGAGGCATCGTATTTGTTTCTCTTTTTCAAATTAAATTATCTGCAAGTTTTACATTTACAAAGCTTTCTATTTTTGCCAGTGGAGAATTCCCATCACCACTTGGTTCATAATCTTTGACTTCTGGAAGTTCAAGAGGAAGAGTATAATCACAGATTATTTTTGTATAAAGTCCGTCGTAGATGCGAGAAAATTCTTTTTGACCAATATATAAATATTCTCAACTTTCTTTTTCTACAATATAAGCAAATTTTTCCTCTATCCTAGTATTTTCTCATGATGTCCCCCTATCCCAACCTTTCCCCCCAAGGGAGAAAGGAGTAGACAAACAAGAAATAATTTTTTGTATCACATTTTCCAAATCATTTTTTATTTCTTCATTTTTGATTCTTAAAATTTTTACAGAGTATTTTTGTATTATTTCATCTCTGATTTCATCATATTCTTTTTGTTTTGCACTTTCGTGAATTCCTCCATCTATTTCTATAACAAGTTTTTGTTCATCACTATAAAAATCTGCTATATACCTACCAAATGGATGTTGTCTTCTAAATTTTATTCAATTTAATTGCTTATTTCTTAAAAGTTCCCACATAATTTCTTCTGTCTTTGTTGAATTTTTTCTCAATTCTTGACTTAATTTCGTTATATAATTTGGTGTTTTTTCCAAAAAAGAACTATATTTTTCCTCTCAGTTCCCTTTCTCCCTTGGGGGGAAAGGGTTAGGGATAGGGGGATTTTCTGATCTAATCCTTGGTAATTTCTCATAATCTTCAATATCTATATGAATAAGAGGAATAGGCTCTCACCAATATCTTTGACGAGAAAAAAGCCAGTCTCTGAGTTTGTAATTTACTTTTTTTGTTCAAAATCAGTTTTTTTCTGCAAACTTTGTAAGTTTTTGACGAGCTTCCTCACTTGTAAGTCAAGTAAAATTTCAAGAATTTACTAAAACTCAATAGTTTTTATAAAAAGTTTCATTATTTTTATATTGTTCATATTTCCATTGAGCCATTATTTTTTTATCTTTTTCTATATCATCACTAGCTAAAATTCAGATTGTTGGACTATATCCATATCAAATATTTTTATCTTCTTCTGTTGGTTCAATAACATTTTTAACAAAATCTCCCCTATTAAAAGAAAAATCTTTTTCTTCCATAAAATTATAATTTATAGAAATCACTTCATTCACAAACTCAAAATCTCTTTCATCATGAGCTGGTACTGCCATAACTGCTCAAGTTCCATAATTTCCAAGCACATAATCAGCTATCCAAAGAGGAACTTTTTCATTATTATATGGATTTATTACATAGCTTCCAGTAAAAACTCCTGTTTTTTCTTTATTATCTGCTGTTCTATCTTGATCTGATTTTTTCTTTGACTTTTCTATATATTGTAGACAAATCTCTTTTTGTTCAGGAGTGATAAAATCCAAAACTTGTGGATGATCAGGAGCAAGCACTGCATAAGTCATACCAAAAACTGTATCAATACGAGTGGTGTAAACGGAAATAGAAATATTTTTAAATAAAATATCATCAAGTATTTCTGGAAGTTCATATACCTCAGGTCTCCGATTTAAATGTCCTTTATCTTCAAATTCTGTTATCTTCAAGTTTTTAAAATTTTCTTGGTAATATTTTTTTGCATTATCAAAAGGAATAAATGGATCTGTTTTTGAAATGTAAAGACATATTTCTCAAATATCTGTATTAATTTTTTCAACATTCAATATTTTTCCATTTACATAACTTTTAAATAAATCAATAACTAAAGAAATTCTTTGAGATGATGAAGCTAACTTATCTAAATCTATAGAGTTGAACATAGGAGCTATAGCTATAAATTTTTTTATTTTTAAATTATATTCACTTATAAAACTCAAGGCTGTAATACAACCTAAACTATGTCCAATAATGATTGTATTTTCATCAATCTCATTTTTATATTTTTCTAATTGTTTCAAATGTTTTTCTAAATCAGGATTTTCACTATCTATGAGATCTGGAGTCAAAACTTTACAATTATTATTTTCTAACTCTTTTTTCAACCAAGGAATCCAACTACCATTTGAATTTGAAGCAAATCAATGCAAAATTAATACTTTTTGTTTTTTTATACTATTTTTCTTTATTTTTACTTCATCAATATCTATAATATTACCTATAAAATCTAGTCTTTTATTAATTATTTTATCAAGACCAAGAGAAATATAGCTTTTATCTTCTGCTATATAATCATAGAAAACCTCCATATATCATTTTTTCCATATATTTTTTCCATACACCTCCTCTGCTATTGCAGATGTTTTATAGAGAAAGCTAAATTTCTTATTATCAAATACAAAATCTTTTTCCTGTAATTCTAAATTATTATGAAATTCCCTTACAAATAAAAAACAATTATTTTCTCTATCTTCTGCTAAGACATAATCATCATTTAAAATTAATTTTGTGTAAAAATTTCCATCTTCTAATTTAAAATTTACTATTTCTTTGATTTTATAAATTTTCCCTTGTATAGATAATTCACAATCTGGAGAAATATTTTTTCTAAATTCTTCAAGATTTTTTATTTCTATAAGTTTTACTTCATTATCAATAGCTTTTTTCATTTCAAACTCACACCCTTCACTTTTTCCTATCCAATTTCTTTGCATATCTTTTATTCCTTCTGGCCAATCAAGTTTATCTACATCATGCAAAAGTCTTTCTGCATATTTTGTAATTGCAAGCACCCATTGTCTTAATTGTCTTTTTTCTACTTTTGTTCCACATCTATCACAAGTAAAATCGTTCAAAACTTCTTCATTTGCAAGTCCAGTTTTACAACTTGGACAATAATTTATCGGCAAATCTTGTTCGTAAGCAAGTCATGCTTCAAATAATTTTAAAAATATCCATTGAGTCCATTTATAATATTTTGGATCAGTCGTATCTATTTCTCTTTCCCAATCATAGCTAAATCAAAGAGATTTAATTTGTTTTTTAAAAGTTTCTATATTTTTATTTGTTGTAATTTTTGGATGAGTTCATGTCTTGATTGCATAGTTTTCAGCAGGAAGTCAAAAAGCATCCCATCCCATAGGATGAAGGACATTATACCCACAAGCATGTTTATAACGAGCAACAATATCATTTGCAGTATAGCCTTCAGGATGTCCTACATGAAGACCTGCTCCACTCGGATAGGGAAACATATCAAGACAATAATATTTTGATTTTGTTTTTTGTTTTTCTCCTTTTTTTAGAAATATTATGGAAGGGTTTTCTGTTTTAAAAGTTTTATTTTCTTCCCAAAATTTTTGCCAACGAGATTCTATTTCTTTATGGTTATACATATTCTATCTTTATAAATAAATATTTTGCACCCTAGTATATTTCTCTTTTTTTGTTTCTCAAGTCTTATTTTTAGTTTTTACTTCATACTATTCAAAAAATTCTTTTTTTTCTTGAGATTTTTCTTTTATAGATTTATACCCAAGTTCAATAAATTCTTTTATCTTATGAAAATCAAAAAAATCAAGATTTCAGAAAACTGGTTTTACAAAAAAAATATTTTTTTCTTCTGTTTTGAGAGATTTTTCTTCATTTTGTTCCATCATCAAGAGAATTGCTCTTTGTAATATTTGGTAATTTATCTCAAAGAAATTAAGAGGGACATCAAATCCTAATATGTTTTTTTTCCTTTCTTTTATTGGACCAGAAAATCTCTTTATTGCAGAAACTGCAATTACATTCTTTTCTTCTAAAACTTCTATAGGGAGATTATTAACAAAACCACCATCAATAAAGTAATTTTTTCAAATTTTATAAGGAACAAAAGTTGTTGGGAGGCTTATACTTGCTCGTATAGCATCAAGTATATTTCATTTTAAAAATACTTCTTTTTCTCAATTTTCTAAATTTGTTGCTATAATTTTTAGATTTATAGGAAGGTCTTCTATATTTTTATCTCAAAAAATAGTTTCTAATTTCTTTATTATTTTTTTTCACTTTATAAGTCAATGCTTCAAATCAAAATCAAGAAGCTTAAAATAATTTACATTTTTTGCAAAATCATATATTTCATCTGCCTTCATTCATAAAGCAAACATTGCTCAAATAATTGCCCCCATAGAGGTTCCAGCAATTTCAGCAATTTCAATATTTTGTTCTTCTAAATATTTTATAACTCAGATGTGAGCAAGTCATCTTGCTGATCATCATCAAAGTGCAAGGGCATATTTTTTTTGCATAAAAAAATTTTATTATGATAAGGCTTTTATAATAGCAAGAGAAAAATCTTCTACATTTTCTGGACCATAAGCAGTAATAAGATTTTCATCTATTACAAGTCATTTATTTTCTACTTTTGCTCAAGCTTCGCGAGCAAGATTTTCAAAATTATTATCCCAATTATTTCCTGTTAGTTTTTTTCATGAAACTACTCACCACTTCAGTAAATTTCTTGGAGATGCACAAATAGAAGCTATAATTTTATTATTTTTTATATGATTTATTGTAAAATTCTTTACTCTTTCATCTTGTCCAAGATCCAAACTTCAAACTCATCAAACAAACACAACTGCATCAAAAAGCTCATTTTGTAGTTTATAAATTGTTTTTTGATGGTTTTGTATATATCAAAATCTTCACTCAGATATAAGTTCTGTAGAAGTTGTTATTATTTCAAAATTATTTACTTCAAAAAATGCTTTTGGGACAATAAATTCCAAATCACGGAAATTTTTTGGAGCAAGTATCATACAAATTTTTTTCATAGTATTGTCTTAATTAAATTATCAAGAAAATTTTAATTATTTTTACTTATTTTTCAATAAAAAAGAACCTTTATTTAAAGGTTCTTTTCTTATTTATCTCTAAAATTAAGCACTTGGTGTAAGAAGTTTTGTAATAACCCATTGAACAACAGAATTTGCTATCCATATAACAAGAAGTCAAAGAAGAGCTTGTACAAGAATAGTTTTTCATTTTTTTACTTTATCATCTGCCCCACCAGCTGTAAGAATACTAAATCATCCATATATAGCAAATATTACAGCAACAATTGCTAAAAATGTTGCAGCTGTTGTAATAAGATTTTGGATTACTGTATCAGCAGTATTTTCACTTCCTTTAACTCCACTTGATACATTTCCTTCACCAAAATTCATAGCATTTGCAAAATTATTCTGAGCAAGAAGAAATATTCCAGCTACAGAAAAAAGAGATTTTTTAATCATATTTTTCATAATTTGTAATTTATAGATATAATAAAACAGGCATATTATATTCACTTTTTTTCAAAAAGGCAAATTTTTATTTACAAAATATTAAAAAAATGGATGAAAATATTTTTTTAAGCAAACTTAAAAAATATGGGCTAGAAAATGAAATCCCAAATATAAGCGAAAAAAATGCGAGGTTTTTAAGAGATATTATTTCCCTATCAAAAGCAAAAAATATTCTTGAGATAGGAACTGCAAACTGATATTCGACAATTCATTTTGCTCTGGAACTAAAAAAAATATGAGGAAAAATAACTACTATAGAATTTTCAATCAAGTCTCATAATGATGCTTTGGAAAATTTTAAAAAAGCACAAGTAAATGATTATGTAGAAGCTCTTCATGGAAATGCCATTGATATTATCCCCACTTTGAAAAAAAAATATGATTTTATATTTATTGATGGAATGAAAAAAAGAAGTTTAGATTTTTACCTTCTTGCTGAAAAAAAGATAAAAAAAGGAGGAATTATAATTATTGATGATGTTATAAAATTTAGAAACAAGATGGAAAATCTTTACGATTATCTAGAAAAAGAAAAAATAATTTATCATATTCTTCCTATTGATGAAGACGATGGAATAATGATGATATTAAATAGATAAAAAAATTTTGAAAAAGCACCATTTTTCATATAATTGTGGGGCTTTAAAAAAAGATAACCCTTTTTTATGAAAAAAATTAGACTTATACTTAGCGGAATTATTGGAATTATCTCATCATTTTCCCTTGCTTTTTGAAATATTATTTGAGTTGGTTCTACTGTAGAATTAGGGAGTATTATATCTAAAAATGTTTTTTTAGATTCTCCTTTTTTAAATAAAATTACTCTTGCTTATAGGAGTAACATTGATATATCAAATTATTCTTTTTCTTCTTCTTGTGAGACAAAAACAAAATTTTTTGGAGAAAACAATGGATTTTATTTTTTTGAACTTGAATTTCTTGATAAAGAATGTATAAAGCCTTATATTTACCTAGAAAATTGAGGTAAGGCTATTCCAAATTCTTGATTTTCTGTAAATTTTATAAAAAATTCTGAGATATATTCTCTTCTCCTTGATTTGAATGATAAGAATCTCGGGAAAATAAATAATAATTACAAAGATAGAATAAAAAAACTTGCAATCTACAACAATTTAAAGGAAAAAAATATAAAAACAAGCGATTTAAGTTATCTTGTAAAAAAAAGAAATTATCAAGAAGGTCTCTATAAAAAAGAGATTATTGAAAATATAATTCAAAAAAGGCAAGAAAAATATAGTATTCCTATTATAGGTTATTCTCTTCCAATAAGAGCTGATAAAATTCCAAATTCTACTCGTCCCTATAGAGCTGAGACAACCGATGGAATTCATCATTCTTGGGATATTGATTCTCCCGCTGGAGAGACAGTTGTTGCTCTTGATGATGGAATAATTGTTCGTATTGTTGATACTTGGAAAAAAGAGGATTTAACAAATATAAAAAAATGAGATAATTTAACAGCAGAAGAAAAAGCAAGAAACCTTGATATTTTGAGAGGAAATCAAGTATGGATAAAAACAATGAAAGGAGAATTGGTTATGTATGCTCATCTTGATACAATCAATACTTCAATCAAAGAAGGAATATTTGTCGAAAAAGAAACTCCTTTTTGAACAGTATGAGCAAGTGGAGTTCCAGAAGAATGATATAATGATTACCATCTTGATTTTGCTATTTATGAAAATCCCTATATACTTACTAAAGTTTGAAAATATGATATAGCAGATTATATGCAGTGGGATTGGAAAATGAAGGGAAAAGAAAAAGATTATATTTTAGAACATCAATACGATTTTTTCTTGAATAAATAAGCTAAAAAGTATGCAAAAACTCATCACAAAAAATAAAAAAGCATATTTTGATTATGAAATACTTCATACTTGGGAGGCTTGAATAGAATTAAAATGATATGAACTAAAAGCTCTAAGAGATGGAAAAGTAAATTTAAGAGGAAGTTTTATTGGAATACAAAATAATGAACTTTTTTTAAAATGATGTCATATTTCCTTACTCCCGAGTCTTCCAAAAAATATTATTGATACAAAAAGAGAGCGAAAACTTTTTGTTCATAAAAAAAATATTTTTTTTCTTTCGTCCAAAATAAAAGAATCTTGAAAAACAATAATTCCGCTTGAACTCTATTTTTCAGAAAATCTCGTAAAGATAAAAATAGCTCTCGCTCAAGGAAAGAAAAAATATGATAAAAAACAAGCTTTAAAAGAAAGAACAATGGATAAAGAAGCGAAAATGCAAATAAAAAAATTTATATAAACCACCTTATTTTTACAAAATTATTTTATGATAGATATAAAAAAAATAAAACAAGATATCGCTTGATACAAATATGTCCTCACAAAAAGAAACTTAAAAATAAATCTTGATGAATTTTTAAGTCTTGATAATGAAAAAAATAAAATTTCTGTAGAACTTGATGCTCTCAGAAATATCAAAAATATGGTTTCAAAAGAAATTCCAAATTTTTCTGGTGAAGAAAAGGCAAAAAAAATTAGCGAAATGAAAAATGTATGAGAAAAAATTTCTCTTCTCGAAGAAAAACTCGGTGAAGTCGTAGAAAAACATACTTATATTCTTCATAGATTACCAAATTTTCTTGACGAAACAACTGCTATCGGAAAGGATGAATCTGAAAGTGTTGCTGAAAGCTTTTTTCTCGAGCCAACAAAATTTGATTTTTCTCCAAAAACTCATTATGAAATCGGTGAAAAAAAAGGCTGGATAGACCTCGAAAAAGGAGCAGAAATTGCTGGAGCTCGTTTTTGGTATCTCAAAGGAAATCTTGCTCTTCTCAATATGGCGATTATTCAATATGCAATTCATTTTCTTGTAGAAAAAGGGTTTGAATTTTTTATTCCACCCTATATGGTAAAAGAAAAAGCTTTATTTGGTACAGGATTTCTTCCTGCTGGAGAGGATTGAGTATATGCTGTTAATCCGTGAGAAGATGATTTATATTTGATAGGAACAGCAGAAATTCCTCTTACTTCTTACTATATGGGAGAAGTAATCGATGTGGAAAAACCAAAGCTTTCTGTATGATATAGTCCTTGTTTCCGTCGTGAAGCAGGAAGCTACGGAAAAGATATGAAAGGAATTTTAAGAGGACACCAATTTGAAAAAGTGGAAATGGTCGTATTTTGTAAACCAGAAGATTCAAAAAAAATTCACGATATGATGGTCGGTATCGAGGAGGAGCTTTGGCAAAGCCTAAAAATTCCCTATAGAAAAGTAAATATTTGTTCTGGTGATCTTTGAAATCCTGCCCTTAAAAAATATGATTTAGAAGCTTGGCTCCCAGGACAAGAAAATTATAGAGAAGTAACCAGTTGTAGTAATGTTGGAGAATTTCAATCAAGAAGACTTGCTATAAAATATAGAAAAGAAGACGGAAATCTTGAGTATGTTCATACACTTAATGGAACTGTTGTAGCTCTTACAAGATGTCTTATCGCTGTTGTTGAAAATTATCAAACAAAAGACTGAGACATTATTATCCCTGAAGTTTTGAGACCTTATATGTGAGGAAGAGAAAAAATATAGAAAAGAAAGGTAAGAATTATTTCTAAAAGTCTTTTACTTATACCGATACAATACACTTTTATTTTCTCGCAATTATAATTACCCATTTTTTATCATTATTAGTTTCAGTAATAAATTCCTTTTGATAAATTTTAAATCATACTTTCTCTATTTCCTCTAATAATTCTTTTTCTGTCCATTTTATTCTAAATCTTTTCACACTTCAAGGATAATCATTTTTTGTAGAGTAACCTTCCTCGTATATATTGTGAAGTGTTGTTGAAATATGAGCCACTCAAGTATCTTCAAGTAGATTAAATATCTTTTTTAAAACCTTTTTAACATCTTCTCTAGGAAATAAATGTATAAATGCTTGAGCATATATACCATTATATTTTAATTCTTCAAAATCATAAGTTAAAAAATCACCTAAAATATATCTTGTGTTTGAACTTATTTTTCTTGAAACCTCAAGCATTTTTTCTGAAAAATCAATTCATGTAGTTTTAAATCACTCTTTTTCAAAAGTAGAAAGACTCAAACCAGAACCTGGTCAAAGTTCTAAGACTTTTTTTTCATTAAAGTTTTCCTTTAAATAATTTGTAAATAAATTAGATATTCTTCTGACTTTATCAACATATACCTGTACTCTTTTTTCATATTCTTTTGCAAGAGCATCGTAGGCTTTTCTATTTTTTTCAATATATTTTTTCAAAGTAATATATTACTAATAATATGGGAAAGGTATAGACAAATTCAAGAATGAAATATTTTTTATATTATTATCAGTATTTATATTTTGTCAATATTTCTATATATATTTTTTTATAAAAAATATCTCTTTTATTTATTAGAATAAAAAGAAATATTATGATATAATAAAGGAGAAAATTTAAAACATAAATATGGATTGTGCTACTACTATCGACATCAAACTTAAAATGATATGGGATTCATAGAATCTTCCAGATAGCTAAAAAATCAAAATTTGATTGAATAGACCTCTGTGTAGAGCATGAAGACTATGATTCGTGGAATAAAAATTATCTTGCCGGATTGGTAAAAGAGTTTAAAATTCCTATTCTCTCACTTACTGCTCCTGATGAAAAAATGAGTAAAGAAAAATTTGATACCACCAAAGAAATTGCTCTTTTTATTGGAGCAAAAGTAGTTACAATCTCCCCTCCCCGTATCAGCGATAGAAATACTACTTGGTTTACTGACTCCATTGGAAAATCAGAAAAAATACCATGAATTGATATTTGTATTCAAAATGTTGCTCCAAAATTTTTATTTTTTTCTCAAATTTATTCTTCATTTCAAGTTTTCTCCTCTCAAGCTCAAAATACTTTTATAATTGTATTATACTGAGCTTCCATAAGTTTTTCAAGGTAATCAAGAGCATCTTTATCTGGTAAATCAAGTTTTCATGTCACAATGGAAGCACTGATAATTCCATCAGCAACCCTAAAATCCGTCAAAGTTTTTTCCCCCTCCCAATTTTTCACATCTTCAGATCATCAAATTTGAGAAATTGGATTTAAAAAAATACCGACTGTATTCCTCAGTCAATTTATTACCTCATCTAATCAAGCTCAAAATACTTCTATAAAAGCTGTGATCGCTCAAATTTCTTCACTTCCTTGTCAATTTTCTAAACTCATAAAGTAAAATTATAGGATAGGCAAATTCAGAAATGAAAAGCAATTTCATAAAAAAGAGAAAGTGAGATAGGCAAATTCAGAAATGAAAAGCAATTTCATAAAAAAGAGAAAGTGAGATATATTAGTAGGTAAATAATATCTACCCCTTATAATGATTTATAATTAAAAGTCAAATTATTTTTGATAGAATCTTTTTGATAGAATCTACTACGAAATGCAACTTTTTTGAAAAAAGATTTCATTAGGGGTAAAATAATTAAATATTTTTCAATTCTTACTAAAAACAATATTTAAATAAAAAATTTTTCTTGTTATTTTTTTGGAAAAAAAGAAATCTATGATACAATAAAGGGGAAGTTTACAATATAAAAAAATAAAAATTGCTACTACTATCAAGCTCAAGCTTACAATGATACTGAATTCACAGGATTTTCCAGATAGCAAAAAAATCAAATTTTGACTGAATTGATCTTTGTATAGAACATCAGGATTATGATTCTTGGGATAAAAATTACCTTGCAGGTCTTATAAAAGAATTTAATATTCCTATATATTCTCTTACTGCTCCTGATGAAAAGATGAATAAGGAAAAATTTGAATTACTCAAGGAGATAGCTCTCTTTATAAAAGCAAAAGTAATAACTATTTCTCCTCCTCGTATCAGCGATAGAAATACCACTTGGTTTACAGAAAATGTAAGTAAATCAGAAAAAATCGCAGGAGTTGATATTTGTATTCAAAATGTTGCTCCAAAATTTCTATTTTTTATCATTCCTGAATATAAAAATACCACTCTTGATCAAATAAAAAAGATTACGGGGACAACAACTCTCAATATATCATGAATTGAACTTTCCTCTGGTATGGATATCATAAAGGCATCAAAAATACTTGGAAATACGATAAAAAATATTTTCTTAAGTGATAAAAATGGAATAAAAGATTGATTAATTCCTTGAGAAGGGCAAGGTGGAGTTTCATCTCTTCCACTAGAAAGTTTTTTTATGCAACTTAAAACAAGCTGATACAAGTGATATTTTTCTTTGAGGGTAAATCCAAAAGAACTTTCTATCTGAAACGAAGGAGAAATAAGTAAGAAATTAGCAAAATTCAAAAAATATTATGAGAAATATTTTCTTAATTTTGAATAATTTTTATTTATCATCATCTTTAAAAAATTCAAGTTTTTTTTCTCACTCTAGGTAAGCATAGTACCATATAGCTGTCTTAAATACCTCAAGAACAGAGGCAAAATATCATAAGAAAACAATAAATATAAGAAAAAGACTGATAAGGAAAATAAGTGTCACAACAAGAAAAAATTGGGAACTTATATAAACAATAGCTGAAAAAATAATTATAGGAAAAATAAGAAATATAATAAAATTAAAAAGAACTCTGATATTGAGAATTACCATCATAAAGTAAAGTTGAATAGTCATTTTGGGATTAAAAATGGCTATTTTTGCTGATCTTGATATTGATTTCCAGACTTTTCCTGTTTTCAAAACTATTTCATACTTTGTATAAGCAAAAAGTACATGAGTAATCATTGAAAATAGCAAAAAGATAAAAAATATGTAAGAAACATATTGTATGTAATCTAATCCAATAAATCTGAGGGTAAAAAGATATTCATTTAAAACGGTTATTGTCTTAAATTGACTTGAATTATTATATTCAAAAAGAGGAAAAAATCTGTAAATTCCTACTCAAAATACATTAGAAAAACTTACCCGTTCTTGAGTTTTATTTTTTTCATCAATATAACTAATAAGTGATCCCTCAAAAATTGGCACAACAAAAAGATTTAATAACAGAAAAATAACTGCGACTATAACAACTTGTACAAAATAATCTGAATGAAAAAAATCAAGCATCAAAATAAGTGCCTCATCACCTTGTTTATTAAAAACTTTAACATAAGTATAAACACTTTGATATACCAAAAGCACTGTGAGAAAAAGAATAGAAAGAAGTCATGGGAAAAAATAAATTTTTTTTATTTTAGCATCATCTTTTACTAAATTCCAAGCAGGAAGAATGATATTTTCTTTAATATCCATAAAAGAAGCTATAACAAATTATGAAAAAGAAACTTAATAAAGTCAATGATCCCTTTTTCTTTTATATTAATTATCTTTTTCTCAAGAAGATAAGCATTTTTTAATGATTCAATTCTCAAAGAATCATCTTTTAAATAAACTGGAAAATTATATCTTTTTATATTTTTATCAATGAGTTGTTTTAATACAGGTGTGTATAAAATTTTCACAATAGATTCATTTTTAAGTATTTCTGATACCTTTTTTTCAAGTTCTTTAATTTTTTCAGGAGCTAGAGTTGTAGACTTTAATTCCTCCAAAAGAATATCTAAACTTAATTTTTTATAATTAGAAAAATTATATCAATTTTTTATTTGACTACTATGAAAATAAGGAAAAATATTGAAGTCAAAAAATCATAAATTAATTCATGCAATTACCATATCATAGTCCTTCTCTCCTGTTTGTAACATTTTATTTAAATCAGAAACCCCTATAGGCGAAATTTCCACTAAAATACCAAGTTGAGCAAGAGAAGTTTTTACATTTTCAGCAACAATCTGCATATTTTTATCTGAGTCAAGATAAAAAAGCTTTAAAGAAAATTTTTCTCATTTTTTATTGTAAAAAAATTTTTCATCAAGTGCTTCTATCTTTTTCAGTTCTTCTTTTTGTGCTAAACTAAGTTGTGTTATTATAGATTCTTCTGCTCCAGTTAAAGTTTGTTCTTGCTGTTGTTTTTGCAAAGCTCATGTTCATTCTTCTACTGGATTTACAAGACTATTTTTTAGCTGATTTAATTTTTCTTGGTCTTTGTAATAATAATATATTATTTCATCTTTAAAAATTTTCTTTCCATTGACTTCAAAAGAAATTCTATATGAATTTTTTCCCTCTCTTATTGTATTATATCAATCTTGTTTGAGGCGATAGTAAAAAAAATCATCTCCTTGTTTAAATCATTTTAAAGCATATTCATTTGCATAAACTTTTGTTACATTACTATCACTAACTCTTCCTTTTAAAAGAATATCATCTTGAGAAGTAAAATTATACCTATAAGTAGTTGGCGAAACTAAAATAGTATTTCTCTCATTTAGATTGATTCATATTTTCTGTATATTATTGACTAATTCAGCCTTTTTTATTTCTGCCTCTTTTTGCTTTTTCGTATCATCGAGAAAAATTTTTACAAGTTCAGATGATTTATAATATCAGTTTTGTGCAATAATCGAATCTATATTTTTTATAGTCACTTCTTTGTCCACTGAACCTGTTATAAGGTAAGGATTTTCTATTACCTTAAAGTTATTCTCTCCTATTATTTTTATAATATTTTGCCTATCTATCTTATCCAGAATAAGTGTTCTTAGGTCTTTATTATCAACTCTATCACCATTAAGAAAAATTGACACATATTGAGGCATAATATAGTCAAAAGACTGAAGTCTTGGAATGGTTCCTCCTATTAAGTTTGATTTATCATTAAATATGTTTACTGAATCTTTATGTTTAAGAAAGTGTGAAGTATCCGTAAATACTTTAAAAATAATTTTCTCTATTAAAAATTCATTATTAAAATACTCTGAATTTTTCACAAGGGTCAATTCTTTTATCCCAACAGATTCTTCTTGTCCAATACTTTCTAATTTAAAATATCAAGAATACAATCAATCCTCTATAGGAAATTTTGAATTTATTTGATCTTTTCCTACTTTATTAAGCACCTTTTCAGATACAATAGGATGAAGAAGTACATTAATAAAATTAATATCATTTTTTTCATTGCTGAAAATAATAGTATTATCTTTTGTCTCAATTTTTGTTTCTGATAAAAGCGATGAAATAATAGGATTTACATCAGTAGAAAGAATAATATCATAAGTTGTTTTTATGTCATTTATAGTTATAGGAGAACCATCAGACCATTTTATATTATCATTTAAATAACACTCAATATAGGTAAGATTTTTTATATCACAACTTGCGAGATCTGAGATAAATTTATCTTGCTTATAATCATATTTTAATAAGGAACGATACAAAATATTAATAATATATTTATTATAGTCATTTGATGGAATAAGAGGATTAAAATGAGGAAAATCTCAAATAATTCACTCTGAAATAGTTCCTCAAGAAAGTGGACTTATTTTTGCATTATTATAAATATAAATATAAAAAATATGAGCAAAAGAAGCAACAAAAAAAGTAATACTTATAAAAAATATATATTTTTTTAACTTTGGTACAATATGATCTTTTATTAGCATAGCAAGATCTTTTTAGTATAAAATAAACAATGCAATAGCAATAAGTATAAATAATGTTCCCAAAATAATTGTCGCTATCTGAATAACTTTCTCTGGTCATCTCTTTGTTACTGTTCACATTCATCCTCACATACTTGTAAGATTAAGAGTAACATTTTTATTCTGAATCAAAATAATAGCTATCAATAAGAAAGATATTATGGACTCTAAAATTTTTAAGAATGTTAGCATGCACTATTTTTTAAAAAATAAAAGTGAATAAACCATATTCAAAATAGTAAAAATTGCAACTGCAATTACAAAATTCACCCATCAACTGATGCTATATGATATTCCTGGTATTCATAAAATATCATTTATAATATAACTAAATAACTTTAAAACAATGGCATTTACTACAAAAATAGTAAGTCCAAGAAAGAGGAAGAAAAAAGGAAGAGTGATAATTTTTAATATTGGTTTTATGGTAGAATTAATAAGCCCGAGAATTACTCCTCCTATCATATAAGTTTGCCAAGCTATTCAAGAAAAATAAGAACAATTCCCACAGCCTAAAATAACACCATTCGCAATTCCTACCGCTTCATTTGAAGAAAGAAGAAAAGCGATTAAAAATAATATAAATGCATTAAGAATGATAGAAATAATTATTTTCATACATTTTTTCTAAAAAATAATTTAAAGTTTTAAAAATCTTACCAATTTATCAATCAATGTAATATCCTCTTTTTCATCTTCTTCCAAAAAAGAAGAAAGAAGAGGACGAAGATCTTGAGCGATAGTATTATCAATATCTAAATCAAAAAATGAAATTCATTTTTTGATTATTTTTAATCGTAAAAGTATTGCATTAGATCAGTCATAAATAAAAGAAAAGGTTTTTATTTTTGAGTAGTCATAAAAAGAATCTCCTATTTTTATTCCAAGTTGTTGAACTTGAACAAGAATTTCATCTTCTATATTTACTTCTAAAAAATAACTTATCCCTGCAATAAGGATGACAATAAAACTCATTCCATACTGAGAAGTAAGAAATCACCAAATTACAAGTCAAATAACTACTGAAAATCCAATAATATACCAAAGATTTGATCTCTCTTTTTTTGCAGAAAATTTCCAAGAATAAAGATTTGTATCCATATTTTTAACTAAAATTATCAAGAATAAGTTTAATAATTACCCAACTCAATGCAGCAAGAGCAAATCAAGATATTGCCATAATAATCGTATCTTTCCCTTTTGCTTTTTGGTCAAAAACAGCTCAAAAAAGCATCTGATAAGCTCCTATAATAATAAAAATAAGAGCAATAGTTCAAGCAAATCACATAAGATAATTAATGGTTCAAGAAATTATTTTAGGAATATCTTCTGCATGAATATCACCAGTTCTTAGCTTTGTTTGTCCATTCGGTCAAATTCATGATAGAACTCAAGTATCATCAACAGCAAAACTTATTTGAAAAGAAAGTAAAAATCAAAGAATTGTTAAAAAAAATTTTTTCATAATTTAATCCATTATAGTATAATCTGAAATTTGTCATTTTAGAGGTGTAATATTATCCAAGCTCGGATTATAATAATCTGTCAAAAAACGAACCATCTCGACTTTTTCGAGAGGAGTTCCCCTCACTCCTATATTTTCCAAACTTGTTTGTATAACATTTGCTCTATTAACAAGTCCTTTTTTTAAATTTGCAAAGTCCCTTATTTGTTGCCTTACTTTTGAAATATCATTCATTCCATTGATTGATTTCCAAAAATTTTTAAATATTCCTACAATAGTAGTATCTCTCACACTTTTCCCTTCATCTTGATCAAAAGGAATAACTATATAAAAATCTTTTTTCATAATCTGAGCGACTTCCACAAGCTTATGAAGATACTCAATATATTCATAAGTTTGATTTTGTAATAATGGATTTTTTTGCTTCACTGCAATATTCCCTAATTTATCAAGATATCAATTAATATCAAGCTTCGTTGATCTTACAATAACCTGAATAGGAAAATCAAGAGCATTGAGAAATCTTTGAAACCCTATAATAATACTATCCTGTTCCTCTGTGCTTTTTAAAAGAAAATTTATAGTACTACACTTTAATACCATCCTTGCACTAGAATCCTTCATAATAATAATATTTTCTCGTATCTGGGAAAATGGTAGATGTCTTTGTGTAGAGGCATCAGCTCATCATGGAATACTCTTTTTTTCTTTTACTGGCACTTTTTTATAGTTAAATTATATTTTTTCTAATTTTTCATCCAGTTGCTTTATTTTATCTATTTTTTCTTCTACATCGACATTTTCATCTTTTTTATTTTCTACATTTGTTAAAAATCCTATATCTAATGGCTGAAAACTATCTATAGTATTTGCCCAAATTCTTTCTTTTGGATTAATATTAAATCGTAAAAGAGCAAGCATAAAAGGAACAAAAGTCATCTCTGAGTTTTTAAAAAGAGCAATAGCAAAAGTAACAATCAATATAAAAAGAGAGGGGATAAATGCAATTTCTGATGAAGCCTTTACTGCAAGAGATTTAAAAACATAATAAGCAATAGCTGATCCAATCATTACTATTGTCAATTGTCTTAATCCTAATCATAAAAAAATAGGGTCTTCATTCTCAATTTGTACTGGTATTTTATACTGCATAAAAATAGATTAAAAAAACTCGTATTTATATTATCTTTTTTTTTATTTTTTTCAATTTATTTATAATAAAAAATCCTCAAATTTGAGGATTTATTTATATTTATTATAATCAAACATTTTCATTTCTGAATCAACTTTTCTTATCAAATCAAGTATTACCGAAACAATGATTATAAGTCCTGATGCACTAATAATAAAATCAACTGATTGTCCAAGTATTTTTCCAAGAAGATAAGGTAAAACTGCAATAAGTGCAAGAAATCATCCTCAAAATAAATTAAGGTGATTTGATGTTTTTGCGAGATATTCTGCTGTTTCTATTCCGGGTCTAATTCCAGGAATATATCCACCTCTTTTTTGTATACTTTCAGCAACATTTTCTGTATTAAAAGTAATTGATACATAGAAAAAAGAAAAGGCGAGAACAAGGAGAAAATAAGCAATAATAAATATCCAAGATGGGTTATTCATACTAAAATATTTTATCAAAAATTCTCCAATAGAAGAAAGTTTTATTGAAGTTGTATTTTTAAAAATTTGTCCAAGTATTGCAGGAAAAGTAACAATAGAAACAGCAAATATAATTGGAACCATTCCTGCTTGATTTATTCTAATAGGAAAATATGATTTTTCTTCTCTTCCTGTCCTCGTGTAAATAATAGGAATTCTTCTATTTCCTTCTGTGAATTTTATAATTATATAAATAATGACCAGTGTTGCTATAATCAATCCAGTAAAAAGAGGGTAATTTCAAGTAGAAATATAGGTCATAATTTCTCAAGGAACTCCAGCTAAAACTCAAGCTGTAATGATAATACTAATTCCATTTCCTATACCATACTCTGTCATTACTTCTCCAAGCCACATAAGGAAAATAGTTCCAGCAGTAATAACCAACATAGCATTAAGTACAACACTTATATTTGTTACATCTATTATACTTCCTTGAGCAAGACTATTGAGCAAAAATATCATTCCATAACTTTGTATAAAAGCGAGAGGAAGAGTGAGTAGTCTTGTTGCTTTATTAATTTTCTTTTGTCATGATTCTCCTTCTTTTTGAAGATCTCCTATTTTTGGTATAATTACTCCTACAAGTTGGATTATGATAGAAGCATTAATATATGGTGAAAGTCCCATAAGTATAACGGAAAAAGACTTTAATCATCCCCCCATTAATGCACTAAAAAAAGAAAGTCCTTTTTGTTGAGAAATAATAGCTTCAAGTCATGCTGTATTTACTCATGGAACTGGAACAACAGATAAAAGCTTGTAAACAAGGACAAGTAAAAGTGTTGCTATAATTTTTTTTCTTAATTCCTTTACGGCAAAAATAGATTTTATATGATTTAGTATCATAATATTTTTTGTTTAAATAATAAAAAACCCAAATAAATTTTTGGGTCATTATCTATGATAAAAGTTCTATCGTTCCTCCTGCTTTTTCTATTGCCTCCTTTGCTGTTTTAGAAATCTTATCAATTTTTACTGTTACCTTCGATTTTAATTCTCCATCTCAAAGAATTTTTACTGGAAAATTTTTCTTTCCAATGAGATTATTATCAATAAGTACTTGTTTATCAATCGTATAAACTCATGCGAGAGCAATTTTTTCTAAATCACTTATATTTACAATATTATATTTTTTTATAAAAAGAGCATTTGAAAAACCTTTCAGCTTTGGCATTCTTCTGAATAAAGGAGTTTGTCCTCATTCAAACCAAGCAGGAATACTTCATCCACTTCTTGCTTTTTGTCATTTACATCATTTTCCAGAAAAAGTTCATTTTCCAGAACCATTTCATCTCCCCACTCTTTTTGAAGATTTTCTTGATCAATCTGTTGGTTTTAAGGTATTTAAAGAAAACATAATTTTCAATGGTTAAAAACTAATTACTATTTAAAAGAACACAATGCTTCAATTGTTGCTCTTGCATTATTAATATGATTTGATGAACCATATTTTTTTGCAAGAATATCACTATATCAAGCAACAATTAATACTTTTCTTATTGCTCCTCCAGCAATAATACCAGTTCCCTTTGAAGCTGGGTGAAGCATAATTCTTGCTGATTTATATTTATTTTTTATATTGTATGGAACAGTCCCTTCTTCTATTTTTACTTTTACCATATTTTTCTTTGCATCTGAAATCGCTTTTGCTATAGCATCAACTACCTCCCAAGATTTTCCAGTTCAAAGTCAAACTTTCCCCTTTCCATCTCCTACAAGTATAACCGCTCTAAAACGAAGTTGTCTTCCTCAAGCAGTTACTCTCGTAACTCTATCAACACTGAGGAGTTCTTCTTTGAATTCAGGAGTATTTGCCTCTTTATTTTCTTTTCCTTCCGTTCTTGGATTTTTTTTATTTTCAGCACCCATAAATAATAATTATTAATTAAGTAATTAAAATTTTAATCAACCAGTTCTTGCTCCATCTGCCAAAGCTTTTACTCTTCCATGATAAAGAAATCATCCTCTATCAAAAACTATTTCTTTCACTCATTTTTCTAACCCGATTTTTGCTATTTCTTCTCCAACTTTCTTTGCCATTTCTGCTTTTGTTCAGTCTTTTTTCATTTTCAAGTCAGATGTAGCTCAAAGGATTTGACCAGTTGTATCATCAACTAACTGTGCATAAATATTTGCATTACTTTTATAGACAGATAAACGAGGTTTTGAAAGAGTTCCAGTAATTTTTACTCTCACTCTTAATTTTCTCTTTAATCTTACAAGTGTTTTCTTTAACATAAACAAAGATTTAATTATTAATATTTTATTTTTTTCCTGTTTTTCCTGCCTTTCTTCTTACTTGTTCTCCAGCATATCTAATTCATTTTCATTTATATGGTTCTGGTTTCTTTTTTGCTCTTACTTTTGCAGTAAATTCTCAAACAAGTTGTTTATCAATACCAAAAATATGGATTGTATTTTTTTCCTTTTCATCAAGAGTTACTTTAATCCCTTCTGGTGGAATCATTTCAACTTTGTGAGAAAAACCAAGACTCATTATAATTTTATTTCATTGTACATCAAATTTATATCCAACTCATTGTAGTTCCAAAGTTTTTTTATAGCCTTCTGAAACTCCTTGTACCATATTTGCTAACACTGCTCTTGTCGTTCCCCATAAAGCTCAAGCATCTTCTCCAACTGGTTCAACGATAAGAGAATTTTCTTCTTTTTTTATTTTTACTTTTTCTGAAAAAGTAAATGATAAATTTCCAAGAGGTCATTTTACTGAAAATTGACTCCCTTTTAAATCTACTTCAACCTTTTCAGGTATTATAACAGGCATTTTCCCAATTCTAGACATAATATAATCAATTAAAAATTACTATTAAATATGAAATTTCTTAAAATTTCAAAATAAAATCTTATTAAAATACTTCACAAATAAGTTCTCCTCAAACATTCAAAGTTCTTGCTTCATATCAAGTCACTACTCATTTTGGAGTCGATACAATATAAATTCCATTTCCATTTCTTGATTTTTTAATATCCTTTGAGCCAATGTATATTCTTTGCCCTGGTTTACTAATTCTCTTAAAAGTAGGAATATATTTTGTTATTCTTATATTGTTTAGTTTCACATCAATAAATTGTTTATTATTTTCTTCTTCTGTTATTTCAAAGTCAAAAATATATTTATTTTTTTTCAAAATATTAAGGATATCCATCTTTAACTTAGAATAAGGAATTTTCACTATTTCTATTCTTGCCATATAGGCATTCCTCAATCTTGTTAATAAATCTCCAATAGGATCTATTATCATAACTCAAAAAAATTATAAACTAAATTTAATTTTATACTACCAACTCGATTTTCTCACTCATGGTAATTCCCCAGCATTTGCCTTTTCTCTAAAACAGATTCTGCAAATATCAAAATTTCCTAAGTATCATCTTGTTCTTCCGCATATACTACAAATATTAAAAACTTTTGTAGCAAATTTTGGTTTTCTTCATGATTCTAAAGCTCTTAGAAATTTTGTTTTTAACTTATTTGCTTTAGCAATTTTTGATTTTCTAGCCATTAAAAAACTATTAAAAATTAAATTTATTTAGAAAAAGGAAATCCCATCATAGTAAGTAATTCTTTTCCACCATCTTTATTTGTTGCGGTTGTTTTTATAGTTATTTGCAATCCATGGTTTTTTACAACATCATCTTGTGGAACTTCTAAAAATATAGAATGTTCTTTAATTCAGAAATTATAATTTCCTTCTTTATCAAAACCATTTTTATTTATTCCTCTAAAATCTCTTACTCTTGGAAGAACAACATTTATAAGTTTTTCAAGAAAAATATACATTCTTTCTCCTCTAAGAGTTACAGAAAGTCCAACTGGCATTCAAATTCTTACTTTAAAATTTGATATTGCTTTTCTTGAATATCTTATGCTTGGTGCTTGACCTGCAATAAGAGCAAAATGATTTTTTAAAACTGAGAAATCTTTATTTCCTGCTTTTATAAAAGTTCCAATCCCCATATTGAGTACTATTTTTTCTATTTTTGGTACTTCCATAATATTTGAGCATTGTAATTTTTCTTTCAAAGTCGGGATAATTTCTTTTACATATTTTTCTTTAAGGTACATTTGCTAATACTTTAGTAAATAAAACTACTTAATAATACAATCAGATGGAACTTTTCCATTTGTCTTCACAGCAATTTTTGAATATCTCATCTTTTTTGTTTTTCCTTTTTCTTCTATTTCAACATATCCAACTCTTGTTGGTTTGTTGGTTATTGGACAAACAAGCATCACATTAGAAGCATCTATTGGTTTTTCAATCTTAAAAATTTGTCATGGAGTTGCTCAAGATTTTTTCATATGTCTTGTTGCTATATTTACTCCTTCTAGCAAAATTTTATTTTCTTCTTTGAAGACTTTCAATACTTTTGCTTCCTTATTTTTATCAATCTTTTTTCAAGACATAATCTTTACTTTGTCTCAAATTCTAATTTTCATAAGAATATTGTTATTAATTATAAAACTTCTGGTGCTAAACTTATTATTTTTTGGAATCATTTATTTTTTAATTCTCTTGCCACAGGTCAAAAAATTCTTGTTCCTTTTGGATTTCCATCTTCTCCTATTATTACACAAGCATTATCATCAAATCTTACATAGGTTCCATCTGGTCTTCTTATTTCTTTTGTTGTTCTTACAACAACTGCTTTTACTACTTTTTTCTTTTTTATATTTCCATCTGGAAGAGCTTTTTTAACAGAACATACAATAATATCACCAATTGAAGCATATCTTCTTTTTGATCATCCCAATACTTTTATACATAAAACTTCTTTTGCTCAAGAGTTGTCTGTTACAAATAGTCTCGATTCTGGTTGTACCATATTCTCCTATTATTTTAAATATTAAATTAACTATACTTCTCTACAAGTTCCCATCTTTTTGTCTTTGAAAGTGGTTTTGTTTCTTTTATAAGCACAATATCTCCTTCATTACAAGCATTTACTTCATCATGAGCATAATATTTACTTGTTACTTTAAATCTTTTTTTATACTTTGGATGATTTTTATAACTTATAACTGAGACAATAATTGTCTTATCCATTTTTGAACTTGTCACTAATCATTTTTTTGTTCTCATTGAAAAAAAATTACCTTATAAATTAACAAATAGTTATTCATTTACTCGTTGCAACTGTATTTAATCTTGCTATATATTTTCTTAAAACTTTTAAAAGATGTGTTTGTTTTAATTCATTTACTTGGAGTTTCATATGTAATTCAAACATCTTTTTTTCAGAAGATTTTATTTCAGAAACGATTTCTTCTGAACTAAGTTCAGCTATTTTATTCATTTCTTTTAGTTTTAATTCTTTTGTTTCTTTCATAAATTATTTTTAATCAGCTAATATTTTAGTTTTTACTGGAAGTTTATAAGCAGCAAGCCTAAAAGCCTCCCTCGCAATTTCTGGAGTAACTCCTGTTATTTCAAACAGAATTCTACCAGGTTTTACAGGGGCTCTAAACATTTCAAGAGATCATTTTCCTCATCCCATTGGAACTTCAAGTGGCTTTTTTGTATAAGGTCTATCTGGAAAAATTCTTATCCAGATTTTTCAACCTCTTTTGATATATCTTACCATAGCTCTTCTTGCAGCTTCAATTTGTCTTGAGGTGATAAATCCTCTTGTTGTTGTTTTCAATCCATAGCTTCAAAATGCTATTTCTGATCATCTTATTGCCAATCATTTCAGTCTCCCTCTATGGGTTTTTCTATATTTAGTTGTCTTCGGTTGTAACATAGTGTCCAAATTAGTATATAAAAAATTTTATAATGTCAAGATTAAATTAATTTTTCTTAAAAATATCCCCCTTATATATCCATACCTTTAATCCAATCGTTCCATAAATAGTTTCTGCCCTTGTTGTAGAATAGTCAATATCAGCTCTCATTGTTTGTGTAGGAATATTTCCTTCTTTAAAAGTTTCTTTTCTTGCGATTTCTGTTCCATTCAATCTTCCTCAAACTTTTACTTTTATTCCTTTTGCTCATTTCTCCATTGCTTTTGCAATTGCTTGTTTAATTGCTCTTTTATAAGGCATTCTTTTTTCCATCTGATTTGCTACCATATATCCAACTATTTTTGCATTCAAATCTGGTTTTCTTATTTCTTTTACATTTATTACTGCTTTTAATCCTGTTTGTTTTGAAACAAAATCTTGAAGAGTTTCTAAATTTTCTCCAGTTTTTCCAAGAACAAGAGCTGCTTTTGAAGTATATATGTCAATATTAAGTGCATCTTGATCACGAGAAACAAATATATCTCCAAGTGGAATTCCAGTTAATTGTTTTTTGAGAATTGTTCTTACTTTTAAATCAATACCAAGGTATTTTGAGTAATCTCTTTTTCCAGCAAACCAAGATGATTTCCAAGTTTTTATGTAAGGTATTCTAAATGCTATAGGACTAACTTTATGTCACATAGATAAAAATTATTAGTATTAAATTAATTACTTAACTTGTAATTCTAACTTTATATTAGAAGTTCTTTTTAAAATAGAATGTGTTCTTCCTCTTGAAACAGGGTTTCCTCTTTTATACACAATTCCCTTTGATATAATCAAAGTATTAATAAAAAGATGAGCCGTTTCTTGTCCATTATTATTTTCTGCATTTTTTACTGCCGAGTAAAGTATATCATAAAGGATTTTTGCTCATTTTTTTGGAGCAAATTTCAGAAACTTCAAAGCTTCAGAAGCTTCCTTTCACTTCACTGTTTCAGCAATAACTAGCATCTTTTTTGGAGAAATTCTAATATTTTTCCCGTAAGCTTTCATAATTAAGTTAAATTATTTTTAAAGTATTTATTATTTCTTATTTCCAGAGTGTCCTCTAAAAGTACGAGTTGACGAAAACTCTCATAATTTGTGTCAAACCATATCTTCTGTAACAAATACAGGAGTATGAGCTTTTCCATTATGAACTCAGAAAGTGTGACCAACAAATTCAGGAACAACAGTGCAATCTCTTGCCCAAGTTTTTATAACGGTCTTTTTTCCTTGCTCATTGAGAGCAGTCACTTTCTTTACCAATCTTTCATATATATAGGGTCATTTTTTTAGACTTCTTGTCATAGACAAAACTTATAAAATTAAATTAATTATTTAATAAGGAGTTTTCCTTTTCTTGTTTTTAATATCCACTTATTTGTTATTTTCTTTCTACTTCTTGTTTTATATCCAAGTGCTGGCATTCCCCAAGGAGTTTTTGGTGCCTTCATACCAATCGGTGAATGTCATTCTCATCAACCATGTGGATGATCAACAGGATTCATAGATTTTCAAAGTACTGTTGGTCTTATTCCCATATGTCTTGCTCTTCCAGCTTTTCCTATAACTACTTGGTTGTGATCAATATTCGATACCTGCCCTATCGTTGCATAACATTTTTTATGCACCAATCTAATTTCGCCAGAAGGCATTTTTATTTGAGTATATTCTCATTCTTGAGAAAAGACAACTCCTGTTGATCCAGCTGAACGAATAGCACTTGCTCAAGCTCCAACTATAAGTTCAAGATTATATACCTGAAGTCCTACTGGAATATGTCCTAATTCCATTCTATTTCCAGAAGCAAGAGCTGCTTCTTGTTTTGTTACAATTAAATCTCCTACTTTCATATCTTTATGAGCAAGAACATATCTTCTTTCTCCATCTCTATAACATACGAGAGCAATATAAGCCGTTCTATATGGATCATATTCTATAGTTTCAACTTTTGCTTCTATTCAAAGTTTATCATGGAAATAAAAGTCTACCATTCTATATCTTTGAGCATTTCATCCTCATTGATGCCTTACTGTAATTCTTCCAGAATTATTTCTTCCAGCATGCTTTTGAATCTTTGTTGTCAAATTTCTATATGGTTTTGAAGTAGTTAATTCTTCAAAAGTATATCCAGTCATTTGTCTTCTCCCCGGAGTAGTAGGGTTAAATTTCTTGATAGCCACAATCCTTTAATTAAAAACTAAAATTATTATTTTACCAAAGAAAAATCTATTTTTGCAGTTTTATCTTTCAATGTCACATATGCTTTTTTCGAAGCAGACCTTTTTGTTTGAAGTCATTTTTTTCCATATTTAAATTTTTCTCTTGAGTGTACAATATTCACAGAATCAACTTGTACTCAATATATTTCCGAAATAGCCTTCTTAACATCTATCTTTGTTGCATCTTGCGAAACCGCAAAAACATAACACGAATTTATCATTTCTAGGCTTGAAGTCTTTTCAGTTACAATAGGTTTTTTCAATATTTTATATAGTCTCATAATAATGACAATTATTAATAATTATTTAGTCAAAATATTTAATTTTTCTAAAGAAGCCTTTAGCAAAATTAAGTTTTTATATTTCAATAAATCAGCAATATTCAAGTAATCTACAAGAATAGATTTTACATTCGGTAGATTTGCTGATGATTTTTCTATAAGCTCATTCTTTTCATTTAAAGCAAGAAGTACTGTTTTTTCTATTGAAAGATTATGTATTACTTCTAACATTTTTTTTGTCTTTATTTCTTGGAATTTAATATCATCAAGTATAATTAATCTATTTTCTCTTAATTTTGAAGATAAAACACAAAACAATGCTTTTCTTCTTTCTTTTTTATTCATAGAAAGAGTGAAATTTTGTGTATTCAATGGACCAAATGCCACTCCTCATTTTTTTCTTAGAGGTGATCTATTTGATCCCATTCTCGCTCTTCCTGTTCCTTTTTGTTTATATATTTTTCTTGTTGACCCTCTTCTTTCTCCTCTTGTTTTTGTATGAGCAACATTTATTCTCCCATTTGCTAATTGGTATGTCAAAGCTCTATGAACAAGACCTTCATTAAATTCTATACCGAATATTCATTCATTTAATTCAATAGTTCAAACCTCTTTTCAGTTTTGATCTAAAACTACTTTTTCCATCTATTAATTATTAGTAATTAAAAAATTATATTTACAAAAGAATTTCTTCCTCATGGAACTCCTCCCCTCACTCAAATTACAGAAATTTCCTTGTTTACTAATTCAAGAGGAATATTTTTTAGATTTACTTTTTCATTTCCCATATGTCCGTGCATCTTTTTTCCTTTATGAGTTCTTCTTGGCTTTCTATTACCGATAGAACCGAGTGCTCTATGGAATTTAGATCAAACTCTTCCTGGTCCTCCTGAAAAATTCCATCTTTTCATCGCTCATGCAAATCATTTTCATTTTGATAATCACTCTATTTCTACTGTTTCAACTCCATCTAATGCATCAATTCATATTTTATCTCCTACATTAAATTTTGTCTCTTCTCATTGATTAACAGGAAATTCTCCTATTTCTTCAAATTCATTTTTACTCAAAGTTGTTTTTCCTTCTTTTACTACTAATTCTTTTTCTTCTTTCTGTATTCCTACAACAAAAGCAACATATCCATCTTTTTCTTTTGTTTTCATTCAAACAATTCTTAATTCTGGAATCTGCAAAAGAGTAATAGGAACAAATCTATCCCCCTTAATAATTCTCGTCATTTCGAGTTTTTTTGCTATTATTCAAGCCATATCATTTTTTTATTAAAAATAAAGCCAGAGGTTAAACTTATATTTCTATTTTTATTTGAATAGAATACAGTTTAACTTAACCTCTAAATTGTGTAACTTTCAAATTTTTTTTGAAAAAGCCAAGCTATTTTATTAAAAAGATTTATTTTGTCAAAAAAAAATTAAATTAAAAATAAAATTTTGATTTTATCACCTTTTTCAATAATATTTTTTCACTTAATTTTTGTTATACAATGAGAAAATGAAAGAAAATATACAGAATCTAAAAAATATTTTTCTAAGTGAGCTTACTTTGTGCTCCGATGAAAATAGCCTAAAAGAAATAGAAAATAATTTTCTTGGCAAAGAAGGAAGCTTAAAAAATATATTAAAAGGAATAAAAGATCTCAATCCGGAAGAGAAAAAAGAAATTTGAGTAATGGCAAATGAACTGAAAATCTTTATAGAAAAAAATCTCGAAAAAAAAGGAGAAATACTAAAAAAAGAAAAATATACTCAAATAGAAGAAAAAGAAAGCCTCGATGTTTCTCTTGAATTTCCACTTAAAGATGAATGACATCTTCATGCACTTTCTCTTACTTCCCAACTTATGGAGGAAATATTTATTTCTCTTGGATTTAAGATAGAGGATGGTCCTCAAATAGAAACAGAAGAATTTAATTTTGATAAACTTAATATTCCTGATAATCATCCTGCTCGTGATGTTTGGGATACTTTTTGGCTCCATGATGAAATAAATAGAGAAAGACCAAGTGGTGATAAATATCTCTTGAGGACTCATACTTCTCCGGTACAAATAAGAACAATGCTCAAATGAGAACTTCCTATAAAAATTATTGTTCCGTGAAGAGTTTTTCGCTATGAGCAAGAAGATGCAAGACATACTTGTAATTTTTATCAGCTCGAAGGACTGGTTGTCTGAGAAAAAGTCAGTTTTTGAGATCTTAAATGGACTCTTGATACAGCAATGAAAAAACTTTTATGAGAAAGCACGAAAACAAGATTTAGACCTTCTATTTTTCCTTTTACAGAACCAAGTGCCGAAGTCGATGTCAGTTGTCAGATTTGTAAATGAAAAGGTTGTCGTATGTGTTCTGGGAGTGGTTGGGTAGAATTACTTGGGGCGGGAATAGTACATCCAAAAGTGCTTGAATATTGCGGAATAGATCCTGAAAAATATAGTGGTTTTGCTTTTTGAATGGGAATAGATAGGATCGCTGCTCAAAGATTTTGAGTTTCAAGCTCAAGAATGTTTTATCAAAGTAAATTAAAACTTAACGAGCAATTTTAAAAAAATAGAGAAAAATTCTGCTATTTTAAGAGAAAAAAATAAAAATTTTCTTCATCACTTTTATCTTATTTGGTAATAATTTTTCCCTTAAGAAAATATAGAATAAACAACGAATTTTTTTTAATTAATTGTTCCAAACTTTTCTCTAAAAAAGAAAATTTATTTTTTATTTTCTTTTTTTAAAAGTTTATATATAATAGTTTTGTACAAAAATATAAAGGCTCAACTGAATGGTTTTCTTTTTCGAATTCTCAAAGAAATCAGGTAGAAATATTTCATTAAGTTCCTAGATTTTTGTTCAATTTTATTTATTATTATTTATTATTATGTACGACAAAAGAGAGGGAGATAATACTCCTGCAGAACCAAATAATACTCTTTTTATTAGAAGTCTTTCTTGGGATATCACAAGTGATGACCTTCTCCAAATTTTTACTGAACATGCAGAAGTTGTTTCTGCTAAAGTTCTTTGGGATAGAGAAAAAAATAGAAGTAAAGGATGTGGGTTTGTTGAATTTAAAGACATCGAAACTGCTAACAAAGTTAGAGATAAATTTAACGGAGCAGAACTTGCTGGAAGAAAAGTTTTTATCGACTATGCAAGAAAAAGAGATGCTGCATAATCTTTTTTAAAAAAGAAACAAAAAAACTACTTGGTAATTCAAGTAGTTTTTTTATTGGTTGGAAATATTTTCTAGGTGTTAAGTCCAAAGACATTGTTTCAAAAAATTTAGTAAAAGCTATAGAGTTAAAACCTATAATTTTTTTTTAAGATTAAGGAGTTTTTCTTTAAAATCAAATAAATCTTCTTTAAAAATAGTAGAATCTTTCTGATACCAGTATTCTAAAGCATCATAAGGTGTTTTTAATCATAATTCCTTTCTAATACTAGAGTGTCTACGATTAAGGTTATAGAATACCATAAAATACACTAAATCTTTATTCATTTCAGCAATATTTTCATAAGTATTTACTTTTATAGTGTTTGATTTTATAGCATCATTTGATTTTTCTACCATTCAATTAGTTTGTGGTGTATATGGTCTTGTTGTTCTATGGTCTATTAAATATTTATTACAAATAATATCAAAAGCTCACACTAAATCAGAATTTTTATCTCATTTATGCTTATTTAATGTAAATTCTTTTCCGTTATCTGTTAAAACTTTATTTATTTTAAAAGGAAAAAAATCTATTGCTTTTTCTAAAAATATTGATGAAGTATCAGCTCTTTTATTCTCATGTATTTCTAAATAAATTAGTCTTGTAGCTCTATCTATAGCTACAAATATGTAGTATTTTACTCAATTTAATTTCGGTCAATAAGTTATATCTACATGAAGAAATCAAGGTTCATAATCTTTGAATTGTTGGTTTATCCTTTTTTTTGTTTCTTTTCTTCTTTTTGTTAAGCCCCAAAGTTTTAAATAATAATAAATTGATGATCTTTTCATTTCTAAATTATTATTTTCAAAATGATCTAATATTTCATCTCATTTCATATTTTCTTTTTCATAAAGCCAGTATATTAGACATAAACTTGATAATTCATATTTTCTTGATGGTGTTTTTGGTGCTGAACTTCAATTTTCTAAGTTTTCTCTGTACTCCACTTCAATACTGTTGTATGTGAAACTTTATATTTTTCTCATATAAGTACAGATTTTCAATTCTTTTTATAATCTTCTGTCATTATTTTTCTTAAATGACCTTGTGTTTTTCATTTAGTGCTATATATTAGACATCTTGCACAACTATAAAAAAAGAGTAAACTATGTCCAATTACTATATTTATAAAAAACAAAAAGATGAAAATATATGAAAACTTAATAAACTATAAAGATGATAAATTTAAAAGA
>Ga0172367_10001528_pt1 | contig 33263 bp, 29 predicted proteins | sample Lak10m_FD_114542 | JGI IMG/M metagenome (GOLD analysis project Ga0172367, IMG submission 114542) | Freshwater microbial communities from Kabuno Bay, South-Kivu, Congo - kab_022012_10m | ecosystem: Environmental > Aquatic > Freshwater > Lake | place: Democratic Republic of the Congo: South-Kivu...
AGAAAAAATTAACTACCCTGCTCTAGCTCTAATTGTTAGCGGTGGGCATACTGAATTAATATTAATGGAGGAAGCAGAAAAATATCAGATGCTCGGCGCAACTCTAGACGATGCTGCCGGAGAATGTTTCGACAAGGTGGCCAAGCTGCTTGATCTACCATATCCGGGCGGACCAAAAATCTCTGAATTAGCTAGCACTGGCAATCCTGACGCGATCAATTTTCCACGGCCACTAATTAAAGAGAAAAATTTTAATTTTAGTTTTGCTGGGCTTAAAACCGCGGCTTTATACTGGCTGCGTGATAATAAATTGGCAGCAAATAAAATCCTACCATACAATCTACCGGCCGGTATTTATGGACAACAAATAAACCCACCGACCACAAATGATTATTGCGCTTCTTTTGAACAGGCGATAATTGATGTTTTAGTTTCCAAAACTATCCACGCCGCAAAACAACACAAACCAAAGACAGTTATTCTGGCTGGTGGTGTGGCAGCTAATAAAAAACTTAGAGAGACACTGCGAATAGCAATTGAGGATTTAAAAATTGAATTTCGCACGCCAGAGATAAAATACTGCATGGATAATGCGGCGATGATCGCCGTCGCTGGCTATTGCCAGGCAAACAAAAAAGATTTTACCGACTGGCAAAATCTTAAAGCCGATCCAAATTGGGAGCTGGGAAGATAAAATCTTAAAAATTACACTTTTAATAAATGTTCTAGCTCGGCCAATAATTCGCTATTTACCTCCACTTTAAAGGAGGTTTTTATTTTTTTATCCCCTACTTTAATATATAAAATTTTTTCACCAGGATATTTGGCTAAGACTGTTTTGATATTATCTGATTGTGTTTTAATAATCGATGGCGCTACTGTTATTTCCAAACGGTCATCAAAATCTTCATACCAATTCAACTGAACAGTTGGTGTTGGAACTAATACTGGGCGGCTAACCGGTGCAGCCGCAGAAAGCTGCACTGCTAAAACTTTAACATTTTCCGGAGTAATTTCATAAGCCTTTTCTACAAAAAGTTTATCATCTTCTTCGTCTTCTGATGTTTTGCCCATTACACAAACCATTTTCCCCTCTTGCCAAACTTCTTTGGTAGTTTCATAAGTACGCGGAAAAACTAAAAGTTCCAAAGTGCTGCTAGTATCTTGGATCGTAACGAACATCATCGGCTTTCCAGAACGAGTAATCTTCTTTTTGGTTGAATCAACGACACCACCAACCACCACCCAAGTATTTCTTTGCTGATGCGCCAAATCTTTAATCGGCACCAAAACTTTCCCCAAAACTTCTTCAAACTGAGTAAAAGGATGAGCGGTGATATATAACCCCAACAATTCTTTTTCCCAAATTAATTTTTCCTTCTCGGTGGCAACTGGTCCGGGATCAAGACGCAACTTAGAACCCAAATCAATAGATGTGTTGCTAAACAAAGAATTTTGTTGTGATTTTCTCTGCTCATCAAACTGACGGACGAAAGATAAAAGATTATCAATATTAGACAACATCAACCCACGATCGTGCCCAAAACTATCTAGTGCCCCGCATTTAATCAAACTCTCTAAAGATTTTTTATTTAAATCTTTATCCTGAACTCGTTTAAGTAAGTCCTCAAGATCGGAGTAGCGACCATTACTTTTTCTTTCACGATAAATAACATCAGCAATATGTTCACCCAAATTCTTGATACCATTCAAACCAAAACGAATATGGGGAGTACCAGCGTCTTCCCAGCCAACCATTGCAAAATTTTTGAAACTCTCATTAACATCCGGCGGCATTACTCTGACACCCATGCGTTCGCACTCGTGAATAATTTCTGGCACTTTATCCATATCCCCCGACTCGGCAATCAAAACCGCTGTCATATACTGCACTGGAAAGTTGGCTTTCATAAAAGCAGTTTGATACGCCACCGTGCCATAGCTCGCAGCATGCGCTTTATTGAAACCATAAGCAGCAAACGGCTCAATCATTTCCCATAACCGATTAATTTTAGCTTCCGATACCTTCCCTACTTCACGACAGCCTTTAAAAAATTTCTCTTTCTGTTTCGCCATTTCTTCGGGAATTTTTTTACCCATGGCCTTACGAAATTTATCAGCTTCTTCCCAATTATATCCTCCCAAATTAATCGCCGTTAATAAAACATCGTCCTGATAAACAATCAAACCCAATGACTGGTCCAAATAATCTTTCATCCGTGGGTCAAGATAATCTATTAATTCAGGGTGATGTTTGCGCCGAATATACTCTGGAATCTGTTCCATTGGACCTGGGCGGAACAATGCTACCATCGCCATGATATCAAAAATAGTAGTTGGCTTAAGCTCTTTTAAATACCGCGTCATACCAGAACCAGACAACTGAAACACACCCATAGTTTCACCACGCGCCAACATGTCATAAGTCTTTTTATCATCCCAAGGAATTTTAAAAATATCAATTTTCTTACCAGTTGTTTTTTCGACAATTTCTACCGCATGCCCCAAAATAGACAAATTGCGAATACCTAAGAAGTCCATTTTCAAAACACCAGCCGCTTCCACGGCATGCATTTCATATTGAGTGGTAATACGTTCGCCGCCAACTTCGTGTTGGATCGGAGTGTAATCAGTTAAAGGAGTACTCGCGATCACTACGCCAGCTGCATGGATAGAGGTATGGCGTGCACAGCCTTCGATTTTTTGCGCCAAATCCAACAAACGATGTACTTGGCTGTCTTCATTGTATTTCTTTTTTAAATCTGGCTCCAAGTTTAATGCCTTGGCAATTGTCATTTGGAAACCTTGTGCACCAAATGGAATCATTTTTGAAACTTGATCACAAAACGAATATGAATACCCAAGCGCCCGGCCAACATCACGTACCGAACCACGAGCAGCCATCGTACCAAATGTAATAATTTGAGCGACCTTGTCAGCGCCATACTTTTCCGTAACATAGGCAATCATATCATCGCGCCTGTCGTCTGCGAAATCAGCGTCGATATCCGGCGGGCTTGGACGGAAAGGATTTAAGAAACGTTCGAATGGTAATTTAAAAAACAATGGGTTAACTGTGGTAATCCCCATGGCATAAGCAACAATCGAACCAGCGCCCGATCCACGAGTAGTTTCCACAATATCGTGAGTACGAGCATAATTCACATAATCCGCCACCACCAAAAAATACGGCGAATAACCTTTTTTTGCGATAATATCCAACTCATAATCAGCACGCTTTTTCACATCATCAGTTACTTCAATCAACTTTGCCAATCTTTCATACACCAAATCACGTAAATAATCATCCGCTGTTTTACCAGCTGGCAAATCTACAACTGGAAAATTCCATTTATTCAATTCTAATTTCAAATCAACTCGTTCAGCAATTTTAACTGTATTTGCCAAGGCCTCAGGAATATTTTTAAATCGAGAAGTAATATCTTTGCCAAGCGCCATCGAACAATCAATGCCGACCATGGATTGACGATCTGGTTCTTCTAAAGTACGACCGTCACGAATACAAGTTAAAATATCTTGAGCTTCCGCATCTTCGGGATTAAGATAATGCACGTCGCGCGTAACAATCACTGGAATCCCAGTTTCTTTAGAAAGTTCAACTAGTTGATTATTTACTTCACTCTGTCCCTCATTAGCTGGTAAATCCATTAATTCAAGAAAAAAATTGTCATGTCCAAAAATTTCCTCATATTCAAGCGCAGCTTTTTTTGCACCTTCATAATTACCTGCTTGTAATAAATGGGGAATTTCTCCGCCCAAACAAGCAGTAGAGGCAACCAACCCTTCATGATACTGACGTAATAATTCTTTGTCCATGCGTGGCTTATAATAAAATCCCTCAATGTTAGACAAGGAAACTAATTTCATTAAATTTTTATATCCAGTGTAATTCAGTGCTAATAAAATTAAATGATTATAACGATCATTAGGGTTTCTATCAAACCGACTGTTGGGGGCAATATACGCCTCAACACCAATAATTGGTTTGATCTCTTCCTTTAGACAGGCCTCGTAAAATTCAATTGCACCATACATGTTGCCATGATCAGTCAAAGCCAAGGCCGAAAAACCACGCTTCTTAGCGGCTTTAACTAACTCGTCAATTTTCGGTACTGCGTCCAATAGCGAATAATGACTATGGACATGCAGATGGACAAAATCGGACATGTGAATATTTTAAAATAATTTCTTTTGATATACTTTTCTCTCTTCATCGCTAAAAATCGCCACCTTGCCATACTGTCCATCAAAACCTGGAGTAATTGAAAGATGGCGCTCGCGCACTCGTTTAATTCCTTCGACCACTTCTGGCAAAGTCATTTTTGCCAATTCTATATAAGAAAGATTTAACAAAATATTAAATTCGTTACCACCTTTTTCTAACAAACTAATAAACTCAGCCTGAACTTTTGTACTAGCGCGGCTCTTCACTCCAATCGCCTCAGCAATAATCTTATCCAACTCCACTAAACTAACATACGGAATCGCGTTTCCTGGAACAAAACCAACTGGACGGTCCGCTAATTCATCCACACGATACAATACTCCAATCGTCAACGGTTTTTTACATACCGGACAAACGCCCTTCATTTTTTTTGTTTCACTTGGGTCAAAACTAACTTTGCAATCACGATGGCCGTCCGCATGATACATCCCCTCTTCTGGATAAAATTCAATTGTCTTCAAAAACTTTTTACGATCTTTATTTTTTATCGCATTAAAAAATTCATCATAACCAACCTGACCAATATCAAAATCAAACACATTCGCTTCACGGGCAATATTCGGTAAACTGTGAGCATCAGAATTTGACACCAAAGTAATTTTATCAAGAGCTGACAAACGCCAATTCATTGGCGGGTCGCTTGACAGACCAGTTTCGATTGCAAAAATTTCTCCCGATAATTCTTCGAAACATTCTTCAATTGAATCAAATCCGGATTTAGAACCAAAAATAGCGAACCACGGTGTCCAAGCATGAGCCGGGATCATTATGCCGCGTGGGTTTGCTTCTTTTAAAATTTTCAAAACATCTTTAGCGGATAAACCCAAAATCGGCCGGCCATCAGAACGGATATTACAGCCACGATCAGCCAACATTTGATTAAATTTTTCTACCGAAGTGAAATCGGGTAGAAAAACACACAGATGCACCCGACGAGTTTTGCCGCCTTGTTTGTAGATACAAGACACTTCCGTCCCTAAAACAAATTTTAATTCCCCATCGCCCCCCTTTATTTGTAAAAAGCCATTGCCAACTTCTTCTAAATCATTCTTTAGTTCTTGTATCCAAGCGGGGTGAGTAAAATCGCCCGTGGCCACCAAATTAACACCTTTAAGACGACAAACATGATCAATGTTTTTCGGAGTTAATTCCTTGGAACAGGCCCGGGAATAGCGAGAATGAATATGTAGGTCAGCGATTATCATAGCGGGGGTATTCTAGCGGAAAAAAGAAAAAAAGACAAACCCTAAAAAATTGGGAAAAACATCCAAAAAACGAATTTATTTTCCCGTATAAATACGGGCTAATCTTTGAGGATGGCCGCTTTTATAGCGCGTTCTTGGATCCAATCATCATAAAGACGAATGGACAAAACGCAAAAGCGGCCGCTGGACCAAAGGCCCAACACGGAATCCTCGGCGAAGGATCTTTTCACATCTTCCTCCACTCTGAATCAGGCCGGCAGTGGTCGCAACCAGTTGAACGGCACGCGGAATACAAGGCGCCGCGGCCGATCTTCCAGATACTTGCGCACCACCGCTCTGTTCGCGGGCCCGTACAACATGACGAGCTCGCACCGACCGAGAAAACGTACCTGCACCAGCTCGCCTGGTTCAGGCGACCAACTCGGCCGGAGTTCGCGAAGCCAATTCTTCCCCGCCATAATTCCACCTCCTTTGTGCGGTGAAGGGTTGGTCCATTAATTATAGTATAAGCGACCTAATTCACTTTTAAAATGACCTGTCAAGATTAAAATAAAACACCGGCATTTAAACCGGCGCTTTATTTTAAAAAAATTATTTTTTCATTTTCTTGACCACCTTTTTCATCTTCTTGGCAGTGGCTGATACTGCTTTACTAACCGCTTCTTTGGCTGCGGCATTAAATTTCTCCGTTCCTCTCTCTGACCATTCCGCTGTCTTACGAGTAATTGCCTTCTTTACCAATCCAGCAGCACCATCTGTTATCAAAGTCATCAATCCAGACATGTGCTCAACTTTACCGCGGATATAATTGATTGCCTCGGTAAGAGATTGCAGACGCACACGAAACTCTTCGATTATTTGATTGGTGTTGCGGAGTAATCGCATTACATAATAAAACACCCAACACAAAAAGACAGTCGTCCACAAAACACAAAAAGATATTACTAGATACAAAATATCTTTTGAGGTTTCAAACATATTTCCCCTCTTTAATATTTTTCGACAAGCATGGAGCCGAAAAATAAATTAAAATTTACAAATACATTATACCACAAAAAAATAAAAAACCCCAGCAACTTAGGCTGGGGATAATTATTTTAACGAATCTCAGCTTTAAATTTTTTCTTTAACAATGACAACACTTGGTCGTGCGCCTTATCTACCTCTGTACTAGTCAGAGTATGGTCAGGATGATAATAGGTCATTCGATACGCCATGCTTTTTTTATCAGCTGCCACATGCTCACCAGTATACACATCAAATAATTTTACATCCACCAACAACACATCAACCTTTTTGAGGGCATCAATAATTTCTTGATGAGCTACTGCCTTGTCTACCACAAAAGCCACGTCACGCTCAACCTCAGGAAAATTGGGCAACGGCTTACAATTAATTTTACTGAATTTACCAAACTCTAATAGATCATTCAAATTCAACTGCAGACATCCCACTCGATAATCCACACCAAATTTTTTCGCCACATCTGGATTGATTTCGCAAATTACCCCAAAAATATGCCCGCCTGATTTAATTGCTACTGTGCGAGTCGGATGCTCTCGTTTAGGAATTTCTCCCTCAATATCTATCTCCCAATCAATCTTCAATTCTTTAGCAATATTTTCCCACAATTTCCTAACTTCCCAATATGGTTCTTGGTTTTTCTTATTTACAAATACTGCCGTATACCAAGTATCTTGTTGTGGCAACAATTCATCGCTATTAGCAGATACACGCAACCCTGATTTATCCCCTCTAAAAACTTTGCCGATCTCAAAAATCTTAACCTCTTGATTATTGTTAATATTGTCTGCAACATTATCCAAAAGATTTGGTATTAAATGACGTCGCAAATACGGCCGATCTTTGGCTAACGGGTTATCCAATTCTAAATACAAATCTAGATTATCTAATAAATTCTTGATCTGCTCGCCGCTAATAAAAGAATAGTTATAACTCTCGGTGTAAGCAAATTCTCTTACCGAAACGTCAGTCAAAACACGCTCCAACCGACGAATTGCATTAATTTCTGGTGGATTAATTGTAAAATTAGGCAAAGCACCATCCACTTTGTCATAACCATAAATACGTAATACTTCTTCCACCAAATCTTCGGCCAAAGAAACATCTTTGGTCGCGCGCCAGGTCGGGATCTTAATTGCCCAAATATCTTTTTTATCTTTCAATTCGAAGCCTAATTTTTCTAAAATTCTTACAATATCTTTTTCCGAAATTGCAACCCCAATTTTTTTCTCAAAAAGATCCTTGGCCACTTCAATCGGTCCGACTGGTAAAACAAAATCAGATCCATCAACCACTGCGCTGGCGACTTTGGCCTCTGGACATAATTCCAGGGTTAGCTCTACCGCCTTCTTCAAAGCCGCTTCACACAAATTTGGATCTAAACTTTTTTCAAAACGTTGGGCTGAGTCAGTTCTTACATTTAAACGAGTTGAAGTCTTGCGAATGTTAGCAGCAAAAAAATTAGCCGCTTCAAAAATTATAGTATTGGTGCTATTAGAAATTGCACTATTCTCACCACCGATAACACCGGCAATCGCCAATACTTTTTCTTTATCAGCAATAACCAAATCTTTTTCACTTAGTTCATACTCGTTACCGTCCAATGCTTTAATTTTTTCTCCGTTCACGGCTAAGCGTACTAAAATCTCTTTAGCTTTATCGCCACCAACTAACGATGCGTCAAAAGCATGCATTGGTTCGCCAATATCTAACATTATATAATTAGTAACATCAACAATGTTGTTAATCGAATTAATACCAACAGCTGATAATTTATTTTTTAACCAATCTGGTGACGGACCAACTTTGACGCCAGATACAGCAACAGCCATATAGCGCGGACATAGATTTTTATCGGCCACCTTTACTTTTATCTTTACATCTTTGCCCTCTTTAATCTCAACTGTCTTGTACTCGGCCAAATCTTTATTAAACAAAACCGCCACTTCACGAGCAATACCATAATGCCCCCAAAGATCTGGACGATTAGACAATGATTTGTTTTCAATCTCAAGAGTGGCGTCGTTTAAATTAAGTGCGACAGCCAAAGGAGTACCCGGTTTTAAATCATAACTACTTAAGTCCAAAATTTCCTTTTCATCTTTTAGCGGAAACATGCTACCCAAACCAATTTCAGTTGAAGCACAAATCATACCGAATGATTCTATGCCACGAATAGCGGTAGGAACAAGTTCGATCAACTCACCTTCGCCGTGCCATTGTACTTTTGCACCAACTTTGGCTAACGCTACCGACATTCCTTCTATAACATTTGAGCCGCCACAAACAATTTGCAATTTTTCGTTACCAACATCCACTTTGCACAACTTTAACTTGTCAGCATTGGGGTGCTTTTCAGCGGTAACCACTTTGCCAATCACAATATTTTCCAAATTTTTACCCAAATTTTTTATTGCTTCCACTTCAACAGTAGCGGCCTTTAATTTTCCCCCCACTTCTTCAGCCGAAATCGAATCGGGTAAATTTAAATATTGTTTTAACCAATTATAGCTTATTAACATATTAAAATTGTTGCAAAAATTTTAAATCGCCACTTTCTAAAAGACGAATATCTTCAATGCCGTATTTAAGCATAACCAAACGAGTGAGACCAAAACCAAAAGCAAAACCCTGATAAACATTGGGATCTACACCGGCTTCTTTAATTACATTGGGGTGAGTCATGCCTGCTCCAAATATTTCCAACCACCCACTCTGCTTACACAACCGACAACCTTTTCCTTTACACAAAAAACAAGTAACTTCACCATTTACACCCGGCTCTACGAATGGATAAAATTTTGGACGTAAACGCACGGCTGTATCATTGCCGTACAAGTGTTTAGCGACTGCTTCTAAGATACCCTTCATATGAGCAAAGGTTATACCTTTGTCTATTACCATTCCTTCCAACTGATAAAAAGTATGCTCATGGCGAACGTCAGTCGCCTCGTTACGATAACATTTTCCCGGGACAATCATTCGAAGTGGTGTGCCATATTTTTGCAAAGAACGCACCTGCATTGTAGAAGTATGAGTGCGCATTACCCAAGGAGAATCAGAATCTTGGCCATGGCCCTTGATATAGAAAGTATCCTGCATATCACGAGCCGGATGAGTGGCTGGAATATTCACAGCCGTAAAATTATAATATTCACTCTCCAACTCTGGACCGTCCAACACCATAAAACCCATTGAAATAAAGAAATCTTCAAGATCACGTTGAATCAAAGTGTTGGGATGATAATGACCGCGTTCACTAATTGGCAGCGCCGGCTGAGTGATATCCACCCTCTCTGTCTCCAAAGCGCCAGCACCAGCTGCCCCAGCCAGCTCATCACGTTTTTGAGCAACCGCTTCCTCAACCGCTTTTTTAACGTCATTAGCCAACTGCCCAACTTCTTTACGCGTATCAACGGCTAAATCTTTAAGTCCTTTCAAAAGATTGGTTAACTCACCTTGTTCGCGACCAAGAAAACGATTTTCTAACTCTTCGAGATTTAACTTATCAGCGGCAGCCTTAATCGCTGCAATCGCCTCTTCTTTTAATTTTTTAAGTTTGCTTTGCATATTAATGGATAGTAAGGTCTTTACGTACACTTGATAAAGAATTGAAAAAAAACTTTTTTGTTTCTTCAAGACGTGCTACTGAATTAAAAATATTATTAATTGTTTCCATGCGCGCGTTAGACCCTTTAGCTTCAATTTCTACCTTTTTAGCCGCGATCTTCATCTCATCCAGCAAACCTTTGATAGCCAAAAACGCGTCTCTTAATCTTGCTGCTTTCTCTACGCCAAATGCCAACGATAATTCATTATCGCCTCCACCCAACCTACTATCAATCTTATCAACAATATTATCAAAAACAGATAAATCAAATTTTTCCAACACACCAGCTACTTCATCGAGTACATCTTTACGGTCATTACGAAATCCTAAATAGTAAGAATGAATTTTTTTATAAAATTCCGCGTACTTAAATTGGGCTACCTGTATGTCGTGTTCAATCTCCACAATTTTATCATCACGAAGCTTAACTTCAAAACCGCTAAATTCTCGTGGTATCTCAGGGAAAGCTGATTCTGGGTTATGGTCACTCATATAAAAACACAATTAAAAAACCTTGCTAACTAAGTTAGCAAATACTCCTCGAAAAGCAGACAAGTCTTTGACTGTTACCACTAAAACCAAAAGTAATAATAAGCTAAAGCCAACACTGTGAATAATTTGTTCCCACTTTTGATTTACCGGACTACCTTTAATTTTCCCAATTAACAAAAACAGCAAACGCCCACCATCTAACGCGGGAAGAGGTAAGATATTAAAAATAGCCAAATTCAAAGATAACATTGCGGTAAATTGAATCAAATAAGCTAGCCCGAGACGCGCCACCCGGCCAGTCATCATTGCGATTCCCACTGGACCAGCTACTGCCTCGCCAGCTCCTGCACCAACGAACAATCCCTTGATTAAAAAATAAAAAGCCAACAAAATTTCCTTCAAATACCAAAACGTATCAACTACACCATAATATATGGCTCGATACCAAGGATATTTTACTGTGCCAATTTCCGCAATACCAATTCCCAATCCAGCCTTACCTGTTTCAGCATAAATCGCTGGTTTAATATTTTTAACAAAAATTTCTTCACTGCGTTTAATTGTTACTGCGATCTCTTCTTCGCGATGATCATTAACATAATTTTGCAACTCTTTAAGACGTGGATTTTCTAAATTACCAATTTTTAAAACAACGTCTCCGCTCACTAGCCCGGCCACTGCTGCTGGTTTACCTGCTAACACCTGAATAATTTCCGTGCGACGATTGCTGACTGCCGAAATATCTTCCATATCATTAGTCGCTTGTGGCAGACCCATCATATATCCAATACTAAGCAACACCGCTGCTAACAAAATATTCATTGTTACTCCGGCCGCTAAGACAATCGCTCGTTTCCAAACTTTCTGCGAAGCAAAACTGTCAACTGAAACTACCTCAGCATCATTCTCTCCTTTAATCTGAACAAAACCGCCTAATGGTAGCCAATTTACAGAATAAACAGTTGCTGGCGCCTGTTCACGATCAAACTTACCGCCAACAAATTTAAACTTTTTCGTCTGTGGGTCGCGGTACCAACCAAACGCTCGGGGTGGAAAACCAAAACCAAATTCATAAACCCGCATACCTGCTTTTTTGGCTGCGATAAAATGTCCAAATTCGTGCGATAAGACCAAAACCGCCAAAACGACGATAAAAATAATGAAGGTAAACACAGCTTGTTGATTAATAGTTAATGATAATATATAATACAACAAATAAAGGTAAAAAAGCAAGCCGCCATTCGGCTAAAACATAATATAAAAATATGATAGGCATATACATAATACTAGGAATAATAGTCCTAATAGTAATGTGGGTAATCGGCACGTTCAACGGCCTGATCCGTTCAAAAAACCAGGTTGACGAAGCCACATCCGACATTGACGTACAACTAAAACGTCGCTATGATTTAATCCCCAATTTGATGGAAACAGTAAAAGGTTACATGACGCACGAAAAAGATACTTTGGTAAAATTAACTGAAGCGCGTGTTGCTGCAATGCAAGTTCACGACAACAAAGGTGCTACCTTGGCCGAACGTGAACAGGCAGAAAATGCTCTATCCAATACCCTAAAATCTTTATTTGCTGTTTCCGAAAATTATCCTGATCTAAAAGCTAGCCAAAATTTCTTGCAACTGCAAGATGAACTGTCCGACACTGAAAATAAAATCCAGGCAGCCCGTCGCTTTTACAATGGTAATGTCCGCGATTTTAATACAAAAATTCAGGTCTTCCCTACTAACATGATTGCCGGAATGTTGAAATTTACAAAATACGAATTTTTCCAGGCAGCTGAGGCTGAACGTCAGAATGTTCAAGTAAAGTTCTAGAAACTAAAAGCTCGGAACTTAAAACTTAAGTTCCGACTTTTGACTTTTAGGGCTTTTTAAATATGTATAATGAAATAACCGCTAATAAACGCCGCTCAATAATTTTAATAACAATCTTTATCGCTATTGTTGTATTGTTGGGCTATACCTATGACCGTCTCTGGGGTATGGGCGGATATGGCGGTGTAGTTATCGCCATCATCTTGTCATTAATAATGACCTCAATCTCCTACTTCCAAGGTGATAAAATCGCACTCTGGACCAATAATGCTAAACCGATTACCAAAGAAGAAAACCGTTATGTATATAATTTGGTAGAAAATCTTTGCATTACCGCTGGCTTACCAGTGCCAAAAATTTATATTATTGAGGATACGGCGATTAATGCTTTTGCCACCGGACGAAAACCAGAACTCGCCACAATCGCTCTCACCCGCGGGGCAATAGAAAAATTGACAAACGAAGAATTAGAAGGGGTGATTGCTCACGAATTGTCCCACATTAAAAATTATGATATCCGCTTTATGATGTTGGTAGCGGTATTAGTAGGTGTAATTGCCATAATGTCAGACATGATGTGGCGTGTACGATTTTTTGGTGGACGTCGATCAAACAAAGACGAGGGTGGTGGCCAACTAGGAGCAATTTTATTGATAATTGGAATAATTTTTGCTATTTTGTCCCCGATAATTGCTGAATTGATAAAATTTGCGATCTCACGTCGTCGTGAATATTTAGCTGACGCCTCTGGGGCACTGCTAACACGCTATCCCGATGGCCTCGCTAATGCTTTGGAAAAAATCGCTCAAGACAACCAACCAATGCAGCATGCAGCTGCAGCGACTGCTCACCTCTATATTGCTAACCCGTTTAAATCTGGTGGAATTAAATCTTGGTTCTCTACTCATCCACCAATTGCTGATCGTATTCAAAAACTAAGAGCAATGGGAAGGTAAAGATTCAAGTGTCTAATAATTTTTTCGCTTTTTTCGGCCGCCAAGGCCGAAAGGATGCGCGACCGCGTGCATAACCCGCTCAAAAAATATTAGACACTTTAATTTTGTAATCTATGTCTAATCTCAACTCAATTTTTTATCCAAAATCAATTGCTGTAATCGGTGCTTCCACTGAGATCGGTAGTGTTGGCAATGATATTGCCAAAAATTTAACAACCGGGAAACACGAAGGAAAAATATTTTTGGTTAATCCAAAAACGAACGAACTATATGGTTCACCATGTTATCCCAACGTAGCTGCAGTACCAGAAAAAATCGATCTTGCTATCATTATTGTCCCCGCTCCTATTGTTCCAAAAGTCCTCGAAGAAGCTGCTCACAAAGGTGCTAAAGGCGCAATTGTTATTTCTGCTGGTTTTAAAGAGGTAGGCAATACCGAGTTAGAAAACGAACTAAAAACAATCAGTAAAAAATACAATATCGCCCTAATTGGACCAAACTGTTTAGGGGTAATAAACACTGAAAATCACCTCAACGCTTCGTTCTCGCCAGTAATGCCGCATGCTGGTAAAATTGCTTTCATTTCTCAAAGTGGTGCAATGGGAACCGCAGTTTTGGATTATGCCAAAAAATTAAACTTAGGCTTTTCTAAATTTATCAGCGTTGGCAACAAAGCGGTAATTGACGAGGAAGATCTACTGGAATATTTAGCAGAAGATAAAAGCACATCAGTGATCGCTCTTTATGTCGAACAACTAAAAAATGCTCCTGAATTAATTGATATCTGCAAAAAAATTACTACCGGGAAAAATGCAAAACCAATTATCGCGATAAAATCTGGTCGCACTGAAGCTGGCGCACACGCCTCCCTCTCACACACTGGCGCGCTAGCTGGAAGTGATGCTGCTTATAACGCCTTATTTGATCAAGCTGGGATAATTCGTGTAAGCACTATGGTTGAATTATTCGAACACTTACGTGTTTTTACTCACAACCCATTACCACAAGGTAATCGAGTGGCTATCATTACTAACGCTGGTGGCCCAGGCGTGATGACTACTGATGAGTGTATCGCTCATGGGTTAATTTTGGCACCAATTAATACCAAAATGGAAGTGGCTCTAAAAAAAGAATTGCCCCCTTCAGCTAATTGGCATAATCCGATCGACATTTTGGGAGACGCACGATCTGACCGCTATTATCGTACTCTTAAAGTACTCGCCGGAGATAAAGACATTGATAGTCTCTTGGTTATACTCACCCCTCAATCAATGACCGACGAAGAAAAAATTGCCGAGGCGATAATTGAAACAAAACAAAATTACAAAAAACCAATGGTGGTTAGTTTCATCGGTGGAAAAATGGTGACTGAGGGAGTAACTACTCTACAGTCAGCTGGTATCGCAACTGTTAATTTCCCCGAACAAGGAGCGCGCGCCTTGGCTGCTCTTACAAAATTTTCCGAACATGCAAAAAACCCAAAACACGACCAAACAATTTCAATAAAAAATACAAACTCAAAAAAAGTAGACCAGATTTTCAAAGCCGCTAGTGCGGCTGGTAAAAAATCCTTTCCTGAAGCCGAAGCCATGCGCATACTCTCGGCCTATGATTTTCCGCTTGTTAAAAGCCATATTATTCAAAATTCGGCCGAAGCAAAAGACGCAATCAAATATGTTGGCGGTTTAGGGGTATTAAAAGTAATCTCTCCAGAAATTTTACACAAAAGTGAAGTTGGTGGGGTAATATTAAACGTCACACCAGAAAATGCCGCAGAAAAAATGGCTGAACTACACTATAACATAAAGAAAAACGCGCCCAAAGCACAGATTGAGGGATTTCTAGTAACAGAAATGATCTCTGAATATGGGATTGAATTTATCTTAGGCGCCAATCGCGAACCAGGCCTTGGCACTATGATTATGGTGGGCCTGGGTGGAATTTATGTTGAGGTATTTCATGATGTTGCTTTTGGGGTCAATCCTTTGACTACCAACGACATTGAACATATGATTGGTAAATTAAAATCAGAAAAAATATTAAACGGCACACGCGGTAAAGAGCCGCTCGATCGAAAAGCTTTAGTTGAATGTATCGCTCGGCTATCCAAACTATTAATTGATTTCCCGCAAATTAAAGAATTAGACATCAACCCCCTAATGGTAACTGGAAAAGGTGTAAAGGTGTTGGATGCGAGAATTATTATTGAATAACATGAAAATTGAAAAACTTATTTTCGGCGGGCAGGCCTTGGGTCGAATTGATCAAAAGGCAATTTTTGTTTGGAACGCTTTACCTGATGAAGAAGTGGAAATTAAAATTTTAAAAAATTCCAAAACTTTTTCCGAGGCCGTGAGTACAAAAATTATCCAACCTTCCCCAGATCGCATCGAACCGCGAGAAGAACATTATCTTTCTTGCAGCCCGTGGCAAATAATGACGCTTCAAAAAGAAAACGAATGGAAAATAAAAATCGCTGAAGAAACTTATCAAAAAATCGGCGGCTTTGCGACTGATAATTTAACTATTGCGAGCGATGGTGTTGAATATGGCTACCGCAACAAAATGGAATACAGTTTTTCTACTGATGAATCGGGTGAACTGGCGCTGGCTTTTTTTGAACGCGCCAGCCACCATCGTCAGGCAATCAAACCGTGCTGCTTGGCTCATCCAAACATCAACCTAGCAGCCACAGCAATTTTGGATTGGGCCAAATCACAAAAACTTACATCCTATAACTTAAAAAGTATAATCTTACGCGTAAATCAAAAAGGCGAAGTGATTGCCGGGTTGTTTATTAAAGATAAAATGAAATTTGAAAATTATCCTACCTGTCCGGAAATGATTGGATTTAAATTGTATTACTCTACCCACAAGAGTCCAGCTTCAGTCCCCACCGAAGAATTATACCCATTTGGCCAAGATTATTTGGAAGAAGAAATTAATGGCGTAAAAATGCGTTACGGGTTATTTAGTTTTTTCCAAGTTAACCCACCGATTTTCCAAATGGCATTAAAAGACATCAAACCTTTTGTCGGCAAAAAGCCAATAGTTGATTATTATTGTGGCGTAGGCGCAATTGGTTTAGCCATTAAAAAAGAAAAACAACCAGTTGAATTGGTGGAGAGTAATGCCGAGGCAGCGGATTATGCGGAAAAAAATATAAAATTAACTAATTTTTCCAACTGTACTGCTACCTGCCAACCAGCCGAGAAAATTATTGAATTAATCACCGCTGACAAGACAATAATTTTTGACCCACCCCGCGCTGGATTGGATAAAAAAATAATTGAACGAGTTTTAGAAACCGAACCAGAAACAATTATTTATCTTTCTTGCAACTTATCAACCCAAGCGCGCGATATCGGATTGATGTTAACAAAATACAAAATAGAGTTTTTAAAACTCTATAATTTCTTCCCACACACTGCCCACATTGAAGGACTGGCAGTATTAAAAAAGGTTTAAGCCAAAAATTTTTCAATTTCAACCGTGGCCGATTCAGTCCACGGTTTTTGTAACCAAACAATTCTTTGGTCGCGTTTAAACCAAGTCATCTGGCGTTTGGCATAGCGACGAGTATCACGCTTCAAAATTTCCACTGCCTCTCCCAAACTCATCTCGCCTTTTAAAAAATATCCGATCTGGCGATAACCAATACTGCTCATACTGGGTAATTCCCAAGAATATTTTTGCGCCAACTGTTTTATTTCCTCAAGTAAACCCATTTCCATTTGCTTGTCCACACGTTGATCAATTCTAGTGTTCAACACTTCTCGATCCAGAGTCACTCCTAACTGCAAAACATTATAACGCGGATTTGATTTTCCCTGACTCGCGACAAATGATTTCCCAGTAGACAAAACCACTTCCAAGGCACGCAAAACTCGTCGCGGATTTTTTAAATCAACCAATGCAGCTGATTCTGGGTCTTTTTCTTGTAATAACTCCACCTGCTCTTCCAATGTTTTTTTCTCCAATTCCGAACGAAGTTCCAAATCAGGCGGAGTTTCAGTTAAATCCAAATTATCAATCACGCCCCAAAAATACAACCCTGTTCCCCCAACCAAAATCGGCAACTTACCACGCGATAAGATATTATCAATCATCACAAAAGCATCACGTTTAAAATCAGACAAACTATATGCACTACCAGGGTCAACAAAATCCATCAAATGGTGCGGCACACCTTCTACTGAAAAAACTTTTCTTCCGTCAACCTCTTCCCAGTGCCCAACTGGTTTGGCGGTTGCAATGTTCATCTGCGTATATATTTGACGTGAATCAAAATTAACCACTTCACCATTAAATTTTTTAGCTAAAAAAATTCCCAGATCAGTTTTGCCTGAGGCAGTCGGGCCAAGGACGGCGATGATTTTTGGTAAGTTATTCATAACAGTAATAAGAAAATTTTATCTGAGCATTGTGTGGATTTTCTGTTTTAAAGCATATTTAATATTTCCCACAGCGGGTTATGCGCCGCAGCGCATCCTTTCGCTCTCGCGGGCGAAAAAAGCGAGGGAGTTATTAAATATGCGTCAAAAAAATCAAGCTTTTATCCCTCTCAACAACCACGTATCTGTCCAATTAATTTTAACTGAAATTACCTTCCCAATCAAATCCTCACTGCCCGCAAAATGCACCAATTTCATCTCCGATGAATATCCAGCACACACGCTATCGGCACAACTATCAACCAATACCGAAACAGTCGCTCCCAAATATATTCGATTCTTTTTCTTGGTTATTTCTTCCATCAAAGCTTGTATTTTCTCCCAACGCGCTTTCTTCACTGCTTTGGGCACATCATCTTTAAACGCTTTGGCGGCTGTGGTTCCGCTACGTTCGCTGTAACGCGCGTGATAAGAAATATCAAACTGACATTGGCGATACAAATCCAGTGTGTTTTCAAATTGTTCGTCGGTCTCTCCGCAAAAACCAACAATAATATCCGTACCAAGTGCAATCGTCGGTCGTGCCTGACGAATCTTTTTTACCAAATCAATATACTGCTCACGCGTGTAGTGACGATTCATCTTTTTCAAAATCTCATTATCCCCACTCTGGACTGGTAAATGCAAATAATCCACCTGTTTGGGCAAGGTTAATGCTTGAATCAAATAATCATTAAAATATTGTGGATCAGCCGCTGTCCAATGAATCCTCTCTAAACCATCCACCTGGTTAACCTCCCAAAGCAAAGCCGCGAAATCTTTATTAAACTTAATATCCTTTTTCCCAACCGGAATCGTCTCGTTAGAAAACGGATTGCAACTGCAAAAATTTTCCGGATCAGATGCTTGATAATTATTTACTACCTGCCCTAACAAATCCACTTCTTTTGCCCCGTCTCCTACTGCCGCGACCACCTCTTTCAAAATATCTTTAACACTTCGATTGCGTTCGCGACCACGTGAGTGTGGGACAACGCAGTAAGTACAAAAATTATTACAACCAGTTTGAATAGCGATAGAAACACGGTGCTTTATACCTCTACTCGGATCAATTGAAAGATAGTCAGTCAAATCATCAACCGGCCCAGATAACAAATCCGGGTTAAGCGCTTTCAAGCGGCTAGGCAGATAAACCAATTCGTCAATTGGAAAAAACAAATCCACTCCCGGCAGCTTCTTGCGCATTTTCCCATTTTCATCTCGCCCAGGCATACAACCAGTAATAGCGATAATCAAATTTGGTTTTTTCGCCCTGTATTCCTGCCAGTTGGTAACAAATCCATACACCCGATCCTCCGCACTTTGACGCACACTACAAGTGTTGATCATTAACAAGTCGGCCGCGAGCGGATTGGCGGTTTCTTCAAACCCCAAAGACAATAACAAACCAACGACCCGTTCCGAGTCATTTTTGTTCATCTGGCAACCAAAGGTCAAAAGGTAAAATTTTGGCTTCATATAGATAAAAACATTCTATCTTTTTACCCCAAAAAAGTCAACGACTCTGAATCATCCTTTAGTATTGACAATTAACTAATATTACGCTAGAATATGGGTGCAAATGGTGGGATCTCGACCACTCGAGAGCTTGTACCACTAAACATAATTATATATGTCAAAACGCATGAACAACCTCAAGACCAAGGTTGAAAAAAATAAGGTCTACACTCAAGACGAAGCGATCAAGCTCGTCAAAGAAACTTCGGCAGTAAAATTTGATGCGGGAATTGAAATTCACGCTAATTTAGGTATTGATCCTAAAAAAGGCGAACAACAAATCCGCGCTACTGTGGTTTTGCCACATGGTACTGGCAAATCGAAAAAAGTAGCTGCTTTTGTTGGTGCCGATAAAGAAAAAGAGGCTAAAGAAGCGGGTGCTGACTTTGTCTATGGCGAGGAAGATATCAAGAAAATAAAAGACACTGGAAAAATCGAGTTTGATGTAGCCATTACCACACCAGATATGATGCCGAAATTGACCGCAGTCGCTAAGGTGCTTGGGCCAAAAGGTTTAATGCCAAACCCAAAAACTGAAACTGTTGGACCAAACGTAAAAAAGATGATAGAGGAATTGAAAAAAGGTAAAATTACCTTTAAGAATGACGACACCGCTAACATCCATCAATTAATCGGTCGTGCTAGTTTCACCGAAGAACAACTAAAAGAAAATTTAGCCGCTTTCATGGATGCTCTACACAAAGCAAAGCCAGCTGGCTCAAAAGGGACCTACATTAAGAATTTAGTTATCTGCTCAACAATGGGTCCAGCGATTAAAACAAGTGAAAAATAAACAAAAAACACCCTTTACCCAAAGGGTGTTTTAATCTCATACCAAAATTAAATTGTTAAAAATTTATAAGTATGATCATTATTGCTTCTGCCGATTCGCAAAATACCAAGGCAAGGGCACGAAAAATGATTCTTGCTGGCATCAGCATGATCCGTTTTAATTTTTCTCGTCACAGTACAGAAAAAAACCTCAAAATCATCCAGGAAACCAACGAAATTATATCGGAACTAAATTCCAAAGTCAAAACAATGATTGACATGCCTATTAAAAAAATACGTATAGGAGATTTTGATGCAAAAATTTTTGCTGTTAAAGAAGGCGTGGAAATTATTTGCCAATCCGCGACCCACTCACCCGACTGTAACAAATTCATACCAATCAATATAAAAAAACTAGGAGAAAAGGTGCATCTTAATCAAACCATTACCATCGGTGACGGAGATGTCGCTGTACAAGTGATAGAAATTATCGATCAAGACACTATAAAAGTTGGAGCACTAAACAATGGCGCGATAGAATATATGAAAACTTTTAATATGCCATTTGTAGACGAAGAATATGACATCGTAAAAGCATACACCGACATATTAAAAGATATTAAAAAAACCGAATGTAACTATATCGCTATCTCCTATATCGATAGAGTCACTAATGAAAATATCAAAAAAACACTGGAAAAAGAAGCCAGTGGGAAAAAAATCATAATTAAAATTGAAAATCAACAAGGCATTACTGATATTGACGAAATCGTAAAAGATAAATTTTATGACATATTGTTGATAGACAGAGGTGAGCTGGGCGTAAATGTGCCATATACACAAACTGGCATTGTCCAAAAAAACATCTGCCAGATAGCGAACAAAGCAAAAAAACCAGTAATCGTATCAACTCAAATTCTTGAAAGTACAATAAACAACTACGTACCTTCGCGAGCGGAAATATTGGACATAACAAATATGGCGATTGATGGAGTTTATGGCATGATGTTGTGTCGAGAAACCGGAATAAACGCCCGCCCTGCTTACACGATTGCTGTGGCTCGAAAGATAATAGATGAGGTCAAAAAAGCCAAGATCTAGCCCAAAAAAACCACCTTGCTAATGAGGTGGTTTTTTGTTAAAATTAAGTTACTTTTAACTAACAAAAATAGCAAACAAATTTGCTTTCCCTCACTTATTTTATATGACTGAAGAAAAACATATCCGCCCATCTTGGGATGAATATTTTATGGAGATTGCCCATGTCGTGGCTAAACGATCTACTTGCGATCGTGGTCGCGAACACCATGGTTGTGTAATCGTACGTGACAAACAAATCCTAGCCACTGGCTATGTCGGTTCACCTCCTGGTTCGCCACACTGCGATGACGTTGGGCATTTGATGAAAACTGTTGTACACGAAGATGGCCACCAAACTCAACATTGCATGCGCACCACTCACATGGAATTAAATGCGATCTGCCAAGCAGCTAAACGCGGCGTTGCTATTGATGGCTCCACTATCTATGTCCAATATACTCCTTGTTCAACTTGCGCCAAAGCAATTGTAAGTGCTGGTATTAAACGTGTAGTGTGTCAAAAAAAATACCACGCTGGAGACGAAGAAACTTTACGCGCTGCTGGAATTGAAGTAGTTATCCTTTCTCCAGAAGTAGAAAAATATGATAAACAATAAAACAATTTTTGGTTTCACCGGTCTAATTGGCAGCGGTAAAGACACCTCAGCCAATTATTTAGAAAAAAAATATAATGGAAAAAATTATAGTTTCTCCACAATGTTAGGCGATGTCTTAAAAAGATACCACCTCGAACTAAACCGCGATAATTACGTAAAAATATCCGAAGGGATGCGCGAAAAATTCGGCGAAGATATTCTGGCCAAGACAATGTCTGAAGATGTTAAAAATGACCAGCATAAAATAATTTCCATCTCTAATGTTAGACGCTTAGCCGATATTAAATATCTATCGGCAATACCTGGTTTTGTATTAGTAAATATTGATGCCGACATTACGATTCGTTATGAACGTTTGCTTAAGCGTGGCGAAAAAAGTGACGATGCCAACAAAACATTTGAACAATTCGTGGCCGATCATCAACGCTCAACCGAAATAAGTATTTTGGAAGTAATGAAATATGGGACTGAAAAAATTGACAACAATGGTACGTTGAAAGAACTTTATGCACAATTAGATAAATTAATAGAGAAATATGCAAGTAAAAATTAAACGCATTGATATCTCGCTCCCCCTTCCCGCCTATCAAACTCCTGGGGCAGTAGCTTTTGATCTATATAGTCGTCTTGATTTAAAAATTCAACCAAAATCGTTGGAACGCATTCCAACCAATATTATCATCGCCATTCCCGAAGGATACATGCTGCAGATCAAAGATCGTTCAAGCACTTTAAAAAGAAAAGGATTGTGGGTCTCGACTGGCTATATTGACCAAGATTTCTCTGGCGAACAAGACGAGATATTGTTACAAGTATATAATATTACCAATCAAGAAATAATAATCGAAAAAGGCGAACGTTTAGGCCAAGCCGCTTTTGTAAAAATTGAAAAACCAGAATGGGAAGAAGTCGAACAGATGAACACAAGTAGCCGGGGTGGTTTTGGTACTACTGGTAAATAATCTTACTGTAATAAACATATGTCCAACCCAATCATACAATCGGTTGTAGAAAAAATTAGTCAACTGCTCCGCAACTTTTTCCAAAAAGAAGAGCAAATTAAAAAAACTGGGCACGAAGCAGTAATGAACGCCATTAAGGAGTCAGACGAGAAAAAAATTGCCGAAATAAAAAATAAAATTAATCAGATTTAATTTTAATTATTTTAATATGGCAGACAAACCAATCCCTAAAGAACTAGAGGAGAGAATGGACCAAATCGCCAAAGAAAGAGACGAACAAGCCAGGAAAGACCAAGAGCAGGCAGCGGAAAATGGCGCGGCGCAAGATAAAGCCCCCAAAAAACCCGGCAGTCTAAGAAGGATACTGGCTGATTCTTTTAATGTCGGCACCAATTCCTATTATGAACAGATGAGCGACTATAATAAATATGTGTCAGAACATCCAGAACAAGCAGCTGATACAGTGACCACTGACGCTGAAGCAGCGGTGGCCGAAGAAGCTAGTGAAGTAGAAAGCGCTCTGCAAAAAGACGAGGCTGAGTTAGACGCCATGGCAACAAAAGGAAATATAGACGAAGCAACTGCTGAAAAAACTAAACGTGTGATCGATGCACTTATCGAGGAAGCGGAGAGAGACGCAGCTAATATTGTCGCTGAAGTAAAAAAACCTGGGCTCTGGGACAAACTTAAAGATAATTTAAAAAAGACTGCTGAACAATTAAAAAAAACACCCGATGATGGTAGCCACGTTTCCGAAGCATACAACCGACTAAGCGGCGATGACGAAGAAATATTTGACTCAATAAAACTATTTACCGGTGATGATGTAAAAATAAAAAGAAAGGTTATTGACTATTTAAAGGACAACCCTGGTAAAACTATTTCTGAAAATCTACGCGATTGGCTGGGCGACCCATCATACCTGCCAACCAACGCGGAAATACAAAATCCAGATTTAATTGGAACCAACCAACCGATCGAAAATTCTGAAACGCGGGAAGCCAAAAGACTTGATGCTATTAAAGACGCACTGGTAAACGAATATGCTGAAAAAATACAAAAAAGAATCCGTAAAAATATTGAACTCTTGGGTGTAAAAAGACAACGAATTAGCAAAGCAGATGGTGTAGTCCAGGATGTAACTATTGATACTATTATCGAAGAGATAGCAACCGAAATAGTGGATTTAGAATCGGATACAGCTGCACAAATTTTAAATAATGCTGGACATGTGGATACTCGAGATGTTGAAGCTATTATGAAAAATGGATTCTCTGATGAACAAAAATCCAAGGCAACCGATGCCCTAAAAGTCCTGCTCGAAGAAGCGCATGAAAAGAAAGCTGCCCTGGAAAGAGCTAGTGAACTAACCGACGGAACCAAGCCAGAATTAGCAGATGGACCAGGCACTGAAACCCACGCCAAGACTCAAGAAGCAAAAACTGCTGACCCAGAAATTGCCGGACAGATGGAAAAACTCAGCAGCTACTTGCCAGCAAAATATCAAGATACTCCTTTAGGCAAGCTGATAACTAATTCTGCGCGCATGTTGATCCACTCTTGGAATATAGCCGACAACAAGGATCATTTCCAAGACCCACATCAACTCCAGGAAGCAATGAAACAAGCCTTGGAAAAATATAAACCCGAAGATTTGGACATGGACGATGGTGAAATCGTGCCTGATATGGGCGGCCTGAATATGCCAGAAACAGCACCTATGGATAGCGCACCTGTCACCAGCATTGAAAACAAACCAAAAGCAGAGACCGCTGAACAAAAAATTGTCAAAGAACAACTGGCCAAACTGCTAAAATTAATACCAGCAAACAACAAATTCAAAAACCTAATTGCTGCTGAAGCACGTAAATTAATTGATACTTGGAATCGAGCAGATTCTACAGATTATTTTAGTGACCAGAAACAACTAAAAGAAGCGGTGAAGCAAGCCACTCAAACAATTGAAGCGCAGGCTGCCAAAGTAGGCGAAGTGTCAAACGAAGTACCAGATATATTCGGAGAAACAGAGGACGATGACGAAGTGACCGCCCAACCAGAAACAAAAACCGAAAATATAGCTGGCTGGAACGCAAAAGAAAACACTCTAACTCTGGATAATGGGACAAAAATTAATTTAACAAAGTTTGGTTTAACGGCAAAAAACATACCGGATGCTGGTGTAAACACAACCAAGCTCGCAATCAATGGCAAAGACGGGTCTACTATCTTCACCTTGGGCATAAGAAAAGAATCAAACGGCAACTTTACTATCTTCACTAAAAAAGGTTCGGAAAACGAATCTGGTGTCGTTTCCGGAGATAGCGAAGATAATATACCGGCAGATAAACTAAAAGGTAAAATAGAAACCCAAATTGAAGAAATATTAAATAAAGGCGCTAGTGAGGACGTCAGTAGCGCGGCTGCATAATTTTGAGTATGAAGGCATATTTAGATATAGTCAAAAAAATACTAGAAGCTGGAGACTTAAAACAAACACGACAAGGACCTGATGCCTATACAATAACTGGCGCGATGTTTGAGCATGACATGTCCTTGGGATATCCAATGCTCACAACTAAAAAAGTTCCTTTTCGCCTCGTGGCTTCTGAGTTGGAATTTTTCATAAAAGGCATAACCGATAAGCAATGGCTGCTTGATAAAAAAAATCATATCTGGGACGAGTGGGCTAATCCCAGAAAAGCACCTTACGGACACGATGAAATATCAAAAAAACGCATGTTAGAAGAGAGGGATCTCGGAGCCATCTACGGTTTCCAATGGAGACACTTTGGTGCAGAATATAAAAATTACGATTCAGATTATACTGATAAGGGTGTAGACCAGTTAAAAAATATAACAGAAACATTGAAAAAAAATCCGAACGACCGCAGAATGATCGTGAGCGCGTGGAACCCGAGCGTGCTTGATCAGATGGCCTTACCACCATGCCATTATGGCTTCCAAGTTACGGTTATAAATGGCAAATTAAACCTACTCTGGAATCAAAGATCTGTTGACATCATGCTCGGCCTGCCATTTAATATCGCTAGCTATGCATTATTACTACATCTACTTGCGAAAGAAAGCGGTTATCAAGAAGGAAGGTTGATAGGATTTTTAGCTGACGTACATCTTTTTGTAAATCATATAGTAGGAGCCAAAGAGCAGCTCTCACGTGATCCTAACTTGTACCAACTACCAACTATCAAAACTAATAATTTTAAATCGATTTTCGATTGGCAATACACTGATACAGAGGTTGTTAATTACCAAAGTTACCCAACTATTAAATTTGAAATTGCTATTTAATATGCCATTTTCATTAATCGCTGCTGTTGCCAAAAACAACTGCATTGGAATAAAAAATAAAATACCCTGGAATATACCCGAGGACTTCCAATATTTTAAAAAAACTACCTTAGGTAAAACTTGTGTAATGGGCCAGGCCACCTTTGAGTCAATTCTTGGTTATCTGGGCAAGCCACTACCTGGTAGAAAAACAGTGGTCGTAACCTTAAACAAAAACTACCAAGCACCCGAAGGAGTGCGGATCGTCCATTCCTTGGATGATGTTTTTGAAAATTTAAAAAATGAGGATGTCTTTATCTGTGGCGGAGCCAGTATTTATCGCCAAACGATTGATCGCGTTGATACCCTCTATATTACCCACGTAGATCAAGAAGTAGAAGGCGATGTGTTTTTCCCGGAAATTAACAAAAATATCTGGACAGAAACTTGGCGCGAAGATCATGACGGCTTTGCCTTTTTAATATACAAAAAATCTAACGTCTAAAATATGTTCATCATGGTTGACAGTATCGATGGTGGAGGGAAAAGCACGATTCTAGACACCTGGAAACAAACCCTCGCCACACAAGGCAACGCTGTTTTTGATTTAAAAAAATATATGCAAGAAATGGGCCGCTATCCGGAATTATCCGAATTAAACGGCTATGATTTTATCTTTTCCGCTGAGCCAACTTACATTGGAATTGGCGCAGTGATACGTCAAGAATTAATTAAAAATGGCACAAATTATCCAGTAGAGGCGATTGCACAAGCTTATTCATTGGACCGGCTCATACTCTACCAAAAAATCCATCTCCCCTTATTGAAAAATGGTAAATGTATTATCCAAGATCGCGGTGTCAGCACCTCACTTGTCTATCAATCACTATCAGACCCAGAATTTACAATGGAAAAAATAGCATCACTGCCCGGCAATAAACTGGCATTGGCAAACCGACCCGATTATCTGATATTAGTTCAAACTGACCCAGAAGAAGCTGCTCGACGACTTGGTCTACGAACCGGAAAAAAGGACGACGTTATTTTTGAAAACATCCCCTTCTTAAAAAAATCTACTAACCAATTCTTTTCTAATGAACTAAAAAACCTATTCGAAAAATACGGCACTCGGGTAATCAATTTGAATGGAAACGAAAAAATTGATATAATGAGACAAGAAGCCAACAAACTTCTAGAAAAAATCTTAAATTAAAATATATGTTAGTTAGCGCATCGGAATTAATTAACAAAAGTCTAGATGGTTATCGCCGTTATTGGCGTCATTTTTTACCTTATATAATATTATTAATCGCAACCAGTGTGGTTGTTTTCCTAGCCGGGTATCTGGGAATTGAAACTGAACTACGCCTTAAAGCCAACCGCCTAATCAACGACATTATTATTCTGTTAATTTATTTAGCCTCGCTAGTCGTTGGTATTTGGATAACAATTGGCCTAGTGCAAACCGCTGCAATCGCTTGGAACAACCAAACACCTGAAAATTGGAAAAAAATCTTCTCCAATAACAATCACCTAATTGCACCGGTAATAATAAATTCTATCCTAGTGACTGCTTTGGTATCTTTAGGGTCAATTCTATTTATTATACCCGGGATAATCTTCTTTGTCTGGTACAATTTTGCCTCTTACGCGATTATTCTCGACAACAAAACCTGGAAGAACTCTTTTTCAGCGAGCAAATCATTAGTAATCGGAAGATGGTGGGCTATTGCTTGGCGCATAGTTGCCGCAATTGTTTTTTATTCCATAATTTCAACTATTTTACAATTTTGTTTTGCTAGTTTAATTAGCTATATACCCGGCTTATCCATCGCTGCCAAAGGAATGGCCAGCCAAACATTAGGATCACTTATTAGCCTGTTATTAACACCACCATTAGTCACCGCTTTAGTCGGTCTCTACCTAAGCGCCCGAGAAAATCCTCCTGCTATAAACCTAGTAAAATAACAAAAAAACACCAAAAATGTCCGCCTCAAAAGGGTGGACGTTTTTAAAATTTAATGCTAAACTTAAAGTATTAAATTTCTCTTAAATTAAAGATAAAATTTGTGTTAATTTAGAAATATTTAATAAACTAGACAGTTTTTTCAATAGTTTCAAATATGGCAAAATACGTACCAATAATTGGCCTGGAAATACATGTTGAGCTTAAAACAAACAGCAAGATGTTTTGCGCCTGTTTTAACGATCCTGATCGCTCTAAGCCAAACAGCAACATCTGCCCAATTTGTCTCGCCCATCCTGGCACATTACCGGTTCCTAATAAAACTGCGATTGAGTGGACGGCCAAAATTGCTGCTGGTTTGGGTTGTGAGATAAACAAACTGAGTAAATTTGATCGTAAACATTATTTTTATCCAGACCTACCAAAAGGTTACCAGATCTCACAATACGACCAACCAATTGGTGAACACGGAAAAATTGTTCTAGACCTTGTTGGTAAAAAAAATCACCGTGAAAATGCAGAAATTGGAATTACCCGTGTTCACCTAGAAGAAGATACTGCAAAATTAACACACGGAAAAACCGGCGAAACTTTGGTGGATTTCAATCGTGCTGGGGTACCATTAGTAGAAATTGTTTCTGACCCAGATATCCAAAGTGGTATTGAAGCAAAATTGTATTGCCAAGAATTACAGACAATCTTCCGCTATTTGGGGGTAAGCAACGCGGACATGGAAAAAGGTCACATGCGTTGTGAGGCAAATATTTCTTTGCAAGAAGAAAATAAATTTACAATTGAAGACGGGATAGTTAAACCTTTTGCCGGATACGAATTAAACCCAAAAGTAGAAGTTAAAAATATTAACTCATTTCGAGCGGTAGAAAAAGCAATTGATTTTGAAATCAAACGCCAAACAGAATTATTAGACAATAGCGAAACTTGGCACCAACAGACACGTGGTTGGGATGATAATAAAGGAGAGACCGTCCTACAGCGCGAAAAAGAAACTTCGGCTGATTATCGATATTTCCCTGAGCCAGATATTCCGCCCTTCGAGCCAATGACCATCGCATCAAATATAATTTTACCAGAGTTACCCCAGGCGAAACGTCAACGTTTTCATCAAGAGTTTGGCCTCTCTTATGCTGATGCTGATTTATTAACTTCTAATATAAACTGGGCGAATTACACGGAAGAGGTATATACTGAGTTAATTGAATGGCTTCATTCTCTGCCAGAAAACAAAAAAACTACTGACAAAATAGTTGAAGATAAAAGGCAACAACTTGGTCGACTGACCGGCGGATGGATTGCTTCTAAATTAATGGGGGCAATGGCTGAAAGAAAAATCGATATTCGTATATTAAAGTTAAAGGCAGAAAACTTCGCCGAATTAATGGCTCTGGTTTATTCAGGAAGAGTTAACTCGACTAATGCCCAGAAAATTTTAATAGAAATGCTAGACAATAATACTGATACTGACCCAACTCACATAATGGAGGAGAAAGGATATGGGCAAATCAGCGATGAGAGTCAACTTGGCACCGTGATTGATGAAGTAATAAAAAATAACCCAGTCCAAGTAGAACAATATCGTGCTGGCAAAGAACCATTATTACAATTTTTAAAAGGAATGGCAATGAAAGCAACCGAAGGATCGGCCGATCCGCAAGTGGTGGAAAAATTACTGAAAGAAAAACTAAAATAACAAAAATCCTGGATTAAACCAGGATTTTTGTTATTTAATATTCTGTAGTGCTTCTTTCAAAATTTGCTCCGTACTTTTTCCAACTGAATCAATTTTTTTAATCACTTCGCGGGCTTCACTTGCCTGATAACCCAAGGCGATTAAACCCTCAACCACATCCCCTAAAACACCTTCCGGTGCGGAGTCACTGTTGCCGCCATCTACCAATAATATTTTATCTTTTAATTCAACCACAATTCTCTCAGCGGTCTTCTTACCAATCCCGCTAACTTTAGTGAGATAAACTAAATCTCCTCGCGCGATTGCGCCACTAATCTCATCCACACTTCCTAAAGAAAGAATGTGCAGAGCGGTTTTTGGGCCAATTCCACTTACCTGAATCAGACGCAAAAATAATCCCCGCTCAGAATCATTGATGAAACCATACAACTCAAGAGCGTTTTCTCTTACTGCCAAGTAAGTCATAACACTGACATCGTTTCCAACTTGCCAATCTTTCAACCCGGCCAAGCTGCAATAAACTACATATCCCACCCCACCAGCAGTTAGGATGCTTACCTGTCCGCTATTATTACCAATAACCTTGCCCTGAATCAAAGAGATCATATTTATTTTTTCTTTTTATTAACTCGACTAACACGAATCAACCCGCCACAAGGTACGATCTCAATCCCCTTTTTCTCCAACTCATCCAAATACAAATTCATACCAAGCGAGTCAGAAGAAATGTGCCCGGCAATCACAATGTTTAATTTATGTTCATTAGCTTTTTCATGTGCATCTTCTTTCATATGCATGCCAATAACTGTACTTACACCAAATTGAGACAATGAAGAATAAAGATGTTTTGAAGGGTTGGTGCCACCAGTCATTTCTACAAAATATTTTCCCAAACGATTTCTTGCGCTACCAGAAGAAATTGTTGGGCCATATCCTCGGCGCTTCGCCTCCTGATACTCAGGAATATCTAATAGTGCCTCCACTACATCACCAACAGTATTAGGTTTGATTTTTGCTAAATAATTTTCTAAAAATCTCAAAACTAAATTATCAGTAATAGTATGCGTATTAATTAAATTGATCCCTAATATGCGAGCAACATCTATCGGCTGATAATGGTTAATTGGGGCAATACCACGCGCGACTTCTTGCATCCGTTCGGCCATGAATTTATCAGCTAAGTGCGCCGGCACACCTTGTGCTTCAAAAATATCTGTTAGCATCTCCATATTATCGGCCAACTGTGCCAAACTCTTGCCCATCGGATGGTGAGCAATTACTAAGTCAATTTTTTTGCCACGCTCACCTAATTGCGACGCTAGCAAAATTTCACTGCCACCAATATCAATACCAGTTAAAATACGCTTTACTGTGGTTTTCTCATCATTAACATGAATAATGCTGTCAGTATACGGGTTAACAAGTTTTTCTTTGTCAAAATACTTTTTGTCATTTGGCCCTAAATTTTCGTATTCCTTATTTATTTTTTCTAAATATTTTGTCACACCTTTGGCGCCGCGCGGGTCAGCTGAAACCCCCATTTTCAAACCAAGTTCAAATACCTGTTTTACTGTTAACATAGGTAAAAAATTAAAGATTATTATTGAATAATAACGCAAAAAAACCGGGTTGTCAAACCCGGTTTTTGGCTAATTTAGTTAATATTTTATTCCATAACGGATGCAAGCTGACTTTAAAATCTCTCCAATCATTTGGGCGTATTCTAGCCCGCCGGCTCGAGCCGCTCGAGGAAAACGAGAATTTTGTTTTGGATCAGGAATTATCCCTGGTGGACAATTTACTTCAATAAAATTAGGTGTGCCATTTTTGTCTAAACGCACGTCAAATCTGGCCCAATCTTTCATTTCCAACGCATGAAAAGATTTAATCACTAGGTTCTCAATTTTTTCTTTTAATTCTGGTTCAATTTTTGCTGGACAAATCAACGGGTCTGGTGCTTCTGGATTGTCATAAACCCATTTAGCTTCATAATGGTCAAAAGCGGGCATGCCTGGTGGTAAAGCATCAAAAATAATTTCAATTATCGGCAAAACCCTAGCCGGCTGGCCAATCACTGCCACAGTGAACTCACGACCAGGCAAATATTCTTCAATCAAGACTGGTTGATCAAATTCCTCCAGCAATTCCTTTACAATATTTCTTAACTCTTTTGGATTGCTAACCAAATTCCTCGCTCGTATACCCTTACTCGAACCCTCGCCTAACGGCTTAGCAATTGCTGGAAAATATTTAAATTGATTATCTTCTAAATAATCGAGTTTATGCACTGTCATCCAATGTGGTGTGGGGACATGATAATAAGCTAATATTTCTTTAGCTACCGACTTATTTAAACCAACCGCATACCCCAATGGTTTGGGGCCGGTGTATGGGATCTGCAACATTTCCAAAATTGCTGGTAGCTGCGCCTCACGATCCGCGCCGTTCATCCCTTCGGCAATATTAAATACAATATCAATATTACTTTTCTCTTTTTTTAATTTTTCAAATACATTTTCATCAGCTTCAATCCCAATAACGTTATGTCCCAAGGATTTTATTGCATCCATTATGCCGTCAATTGTTTCTGGCTCATCAAACTCAGCTTCTTTTAAATACTGCGGATTGTTGACATCTGGTTTTACATGACGAACGTTATAAGTTAAAGCAACATTCATAATTTATTTTTGAGTACAAAATTATTGAACACGGTCATTAGAATCTTTAACATAATTATTACTAAACAAACCTTTGCCCTTAAGACCCAAAACTAGACGTCTAATAATTTCTTCAAATTCTATACCATATAATTTCAATAACAAACTGATATCACATTCTTTCTCAACCGGGCCAAACATTGAATTGGCATTACAATCAATAAAATAATACCTACCAGACTCGTCCTGACGAATATCAAACTTACCATACCCACACATTTTGAGAAGATCAAAAGCAGATCGAACATAGCCATCTAAAATTCCATTTGACTCGATCTTGGCAAGCCTAACTGTGTCAACTTTTTCCCAAGCTGAAGAAAAAGTAGCTATTTTATACTTATCATTACTATCAGAAAAAATTATTTCTCCAGTGTATAATTTTTTAATCATACCATCCAAAACAATAACAGTTAACTCTTTGCCGACAATAAACTCCTCGACTAAAACTGGCTGGTTATAAACACTCATCAGATCACGAACACGCGCCCGAAGATGCGCCTCATTCTCACTCACTGCGTCTTGATCAATTGATACTCGGCCATGTACTTCATTTAATTTGGAAATTAAGGGAAATTTTAAATGACTATCTAACGGATCAGATGGAGAAGTAAACAACTGGTAACGTGATTGCGGGATCCCCCATTGTTCCAACAGCTTCTTTGTTAAGAACTTATTAGAATTAATTGCCAAACCTAGCATACCAGCGCCAAGATAAGGAATATTAAGCAAATCAAGAGTAGCTGGAATACTAGCTGCCAAATTCTCTTTACCTCGAACTGAATCAACCAAGTTTAGAGCAAAGTCCGGAACATTTTTTTGTAAACGCGCTGCCAACTCATC
>Ga0172367_10001531_pt1 | contig 33237 bp, 28 predicted proteins | sample Lak10m_FD_114542 | JGI IMG/M metagenome (GOLD analysis project Ga0172367, IMG submission 114542) | Freshwater microbial communities from Kabuno Bay, South-Kivu, Congo - kab_022012_10m | ecosystem: Environmental > Aquatic > Freshwater > Lake | place: Democratic Republic of the Congo: South-Kivu...
CAAGAAACATAGGAAATCGCCCTAATTTTTCAACATAGAAGAAAAAAAAGTGAAAAGTGTTTGCAATTTCAAAAAAAATATCGTCCTTTGCAGTCCGAAAAAATAAACTTACAATTCGCGTTAAGTTATGTCACGTATCTGTCAGATTACCGGTAAGGCCATGATTGTTGGAAACAAGGTTTCCCACTCAAATATAAAAACCAAACGTAGATTCTATCCGAATTTGCAGGTTAAGAAATTTTATGTACCTGAAGAAGATGCCTGGGTAACGTTGAAAGTTTCAGCTGCAGGTATCCGTACCATTTCAAAAAAGGGCATCTCAGCTGCACTTAAAGACGCTCAGGCTAAGGGTTTCATATAATTGATGCCTTTACAAAAGTTACATGCTGTTGCTTAAAGGCAACAGCTTTTTTTTTGTTCAAAACGCTCTAACCGGCCATTGCATGGCAATATGCACTATATTTGCTTTCAGCAATGAAGCTATTATTACTCACATCCTCGTTGTGTTTTTTTTTGTTTGCAGATGCATTGTTTGCGCAGCAATCCGACCCTGATCTGGTACAGTTTTCTGGATTGGTTGTTACCGGCGACAGTCTGACACCTGTTCCGTTTGTTAATATCAGGATTAAAAATACAAGCCGAGGTACTTCGAGCGATTATTACGGTTTTTTTTCTTTTGTGGCCCTTAAGGGAGATATAATTCAGTTTTCGGCCATCGGATTCAAACAAGGTGAATACCGGATTCCCGATACTTTGAGCTCAAGCCGGTACTCTCTGATTCAAATGATGACAAACGATACAATTTTACTCAAAGAAACCGTTATATATCCCTGGCCTACACGTGAGCAGTTTAAACTTGCGTTTATCCGCAACAAAGTGCCCGATGATGAGCTTACCATTGCACAGAAAAATCTCGATAAAATGGAAATGCGTGAACGCGCTGCAGCCATGCCCATGAATGGCAGTATGAATTACCGCAATTATATGGAACAACAGGTGAGTAAACTCTACTACAATGGTCAGGTGCAACCGATGAATATATTCAATCCGTTTGCATGGGCTAAGTTTATTGAAGCCTGGAAACGGGGTGATTTTAAAAAGAAAAACTAGGACCTATCTATGCAGCGTTTACTACTTATATTTTCTGGATTTTTATTTGTTTCGGCGATTGTGTTTTCAGGTTCTTTGCATGCGCAGGAAATGTCGAAAGTATATGGTCGTATTACCGATGTAAAGAATCAACCACTTCCTCTGGTAAATATTGCCATTCAGGGAATGCCAGGTGGAACAGTGAGCAATGCAAACGGAAATTTCGAGATAAAGGTACCTTCGAACCGTGAAGTAACGTTAGTGTTTTCATTTGTAGGCTATAGCAACGAACAGGTTAAAGTTTTAGTGAAATCAGGTGAGCAAAAGGAGGTTAACCGCCGCATGCTCGAGTCTACTACCCAGTTGCCTGATTTTGTGGTAGAAGATAAACAACTGCGCAGCAGCAGCCTAAGCCCCATCGACCCAAAACTGGCCACCCTTATACCGAGTGCTTCAGGAGGTATTGAAGCGCTAATCAAAACTTTTGCCGGAGTTACTTCAAACAATGAACTTAGCTCTCAATATTCGGTTAGAGGTGGTAACTATGATGAAAACCTGGTTTATGTGAATGATGTTGAAATTTACAAACCATTTCTGGTAAGATCGGGACAGCAGGAAGGATTAAGCTTTTTGAATTCTGATCTTGTAGCATCCATTCTGTTTTCTGGTGGTGGATTCGAAGCAAGGTACGGCGATAAAATGTCGTCGGTGCTTGATATCCGGTATAAACGGCCTGATAAAACAGCCGGTTCGGTAAGTGCCAGTTTACTGGGTGCATCGCTTCACCTCGAAGGAAGCTCCAAAGACAGGAGGCTGATGTATCTTTTTGGTTTCAGGCAGAAATCGAACCAGTATATTTTACGAAGTCTTGAAACCAAAGGCGATTATAAACCTTCGTTTACCGATTTTCAGGGTATGCTCATGTATGAAGTAAACCCTAAACTCGAATTCTCCGTTTTTGGGAATTATGCACGGAACTTTTACAGGATTGTGCCCACTACGCGTGAAACAACCTTTGGTACCATCAATGAGGCGCTTCAGCTGCGCATTTATTTTGAAGGCGGCGAAACCGACCGTTTTATAAACTATATGGGTGCCTTTACTACCAATTATAAACCATTCAAAAATGTTTCGCTTAAATTTACGGTTTCCTCTTTCCAAACCATCGAAAGCGAGACATTTGATATTCTGGGTCAATACTGGATAGGTCTGCTTGAATCAGATCTCGGAAGCGATTCGTTTGGCAAAGTGATCGAAACAAAAGGGGTTGGCTCATACCTCGATCATGCCAGAAATTATCTGGATGCTACCGTAAGCAGTATTGAACACAGGGGCACCATACAGCGATCTTCCTCATCTACACTGTGGGGAATTAAATACCAGCGTGAACTGATCAACGACCGCCTGAATGAATGGAAGATGAACGACTCGGCCGGTTTCACCCTGCCAACGCATGCCGATATTCCAGGTGAGGCCGGTAATCAAAGCAATATTGAACTTTCTGATATCGTACGCACCCGCATCAGGCTGAGTTCAAACAGGTATTCAGGCTTTTTGCAGCAGGGGTTTACTTTCGAACGCGAAAACGGAACCTGGGGCCTTACTTTTGGCGGACGGTTCAATTATTGGGATCTGAACAAACAATTCCTATTCAGTCCAAGAGCATCAGCGTATTATAAACCAACGTGGGATAATGATATTTTGTTCAGACTCGCGGGTGGTCTTTACTATCAGCCACCATTCTACCGCGAGCTGCGCAATGCCCAGGGTCAGATAAACCGGGATTTGAAAGCACAATCATCTGTGCATATTGTTGTTGGTTCTGACCTCAATTTTATGGCCTGGGGCAGGCCTTTTAAATTTGTGGCCGAAGCCTACTATAAATACCTCGATAATTTAATTCCTTATGATGTTGACAATGTAAGGATAAGATATTTTGCACTCAACAATGCAACAGGCTTTGCTACCGGAATAGATTTAAAAGTGAATGGTGAATTTGTAAAAGGCGTTGAATCATGGGCAAGCTTATCGGTAATGCAAACGCGGGAGGATATAAAAGGGGATAGGTATACCGAATATTATAATGATGAAGGACAGCGTATTATACCGGGATATACAACCAATAATACCATTGCCGATAGTGCTGTTTTCGAGGTAGGTAGTATACCACGTCCAACCGATCAGCGGGTCTCTTTCGGCCTCTTTTTCCAGGATTATCTGCCCAGCAATCCAACCTACAAAATGCACCTTAACCTGTTGTTCGGTGCTGGTATACCTTACAGCCCGCCGGGTGCAGTGCGTTCTCGCAATGCGAAGCGAATGCCGGCTTTCCGAAGGGTTGATATCGGTTTCTCCAAGCAAATTGCCGGTAAGGATTCGCAGGCACTGGCCAGGTTCCCTGTTGTTAAACATATCAATGACTTGTGGATAAGTCTTGAAGTACTTAATCTGCTACAGGTAAACAATACGGTTTCCTATATCTATGTTAAGGATGTTAACAACCGGGTTTATGGCGTTCCTAATTATCTGACTCCTAGGCAGCTAAACCTTAGGATTTCCGTTAGCTTTTAGTCTGATTTCCTTTTTTAAGGGTTTATTAACAGTGCGCAATACAAACAAAATGCGCACTGGTCTGTTATTTATACTAGTTCTAAATAGTAAAATAACTCATAAAATCCACAACAATGAACTTTGAATTTCCGGCATTACCTTATGCCTACAATGCACTGGAACCTCACATCGACGCTACGACGATGGAAATTCACCATACCAAACATCACAAGGCCTATTACGATAAATTTGTTGCGGCTGTTCAGGGAACCGAGCTTGAATCCAAAAGGCTAGAAGAAATATTTGCTGCAATAAGCAAGGCTCCTGCAGCTGTTCGCAACAATGGAGGCGGGCTTTACAATCACAGTCTATTCTGGCAGATTCTGTCGCCCAATGGCGGCGGAGCTCCTACAGGCAAGGTTGCTGCAGCCATCAACGAAAAATGGGGCTCTTTCGAGGAGTTTAAGACTAAATTCAACGATGCTGCTGCCAACCGTTTTGGCAGTGGATGGGCCTGGCTGAGTGTAGGGGCCGACAAGAAACTTTGTGTCTGTTCATCACCTAATCAGGACAATCCACTGATGGATGTGCATGATTGTCCTGGAACTCCCATTATGGGTCTTGATGTTTGGGAACATGCTTATTATCTCAAATACCAGAATCGCAGGCCTGAATATATCAGTGCATTCTGGAATCTTGTTAACTGGGAAAAAGTAAATGAGTTTTACGAAAAGGCACTCAGGTAGTTTTGTAACTGCAATCACCAAAAAAGGAAATAGAATGAAATCTAAGCTGATGAAAAGTTTGCCGGTACTTCTATTGCTGGCATTTACGGTAGCCGGATACGGACAACAGTCTGTGACAACGGCAAAGTGGACAGGGGCAACCCAATGGACGGCAGCCTCTGCTGACCTTTTGTTTCCGGCCTTGCCCTATAGTAATAATGCCCTCGACCCGGCTATAGATCCGCTCACAGTCGAAATACATTATGACAGGCACCACCGTGCTTACTACAATAATTTTATCAAAGCCATTAGCGGAACTGATATGGCAAAGGAGCCTATTGAATCTCTTTTTGCGCGTATTAGTGAACTGCCTGTTTCAATAAGGAATAATGGCGGAGGATTTTACAATCACGTGTTGTACTGGGAAAATATGAAACCCGGAGGCGGAGGTGAACCAAGCGGTAAGCTTGCCGATGCCATTGTTGAACAGTTTGGATCGTACAAGGCATTTACCGAGCAATTCAACGATGCTGCCAAAACACGTTTTGGATCTGGTTGGGCCTGGCTTGCTGCTGACCCTAAAACGCATCAGCTCTTTATCGCTTCAACCGCCAATCAGGATAACCCACTGATGAATACCGAACAAAAAAATGGTGTTCCGCTGCTGGCGCTGGATGTTTGGGAGCATGCTTATTACCTCAAGTATCAGAACAAGCGGGTTGATTATATTACTGCCTTCTGGTCAGTAGTTAACTGGGATGAAGTAAGCCGCCGTTACGAAGCTTTTCTGGGTAAAAATTAGCGCGTCAGATAACAAATAAAAAAAAGGCTGTCCGGGTGGGCAGCCTTTTTTTTATTGAATTTGTGATTACAGTTTACGTTTGATTTCAACTTCCTCGTATCCTTCGATAATATCTTTCACCTTGATATCATTAAAGTTTTCAATGTTGAGTCCGCATTCGTAACCTGCCGAAACTTCTTTCACATCGTCTTTGAAACGTTTGAGTGAACCCAGCAAACCGGTGTAAATTACGATGCCATCGCGGATGATTCTGATTTTGGTATTCCGGTGAATTTTACCGTCCAGAACCATACATCCGGCCACGGTACCCACTTTGGTAATTTTGAATGTGTCGCGTACTTCGAGGTTGCAAATGATTTTCTCCTCAATATCGGGCGAAAGCATACCTTCGATAGCAGCCTTTATTTCGTTGATGGCTGTATAGATGATTGAGTAGGTTCGGATATCAATTTGTTCCTGTTCAGCAAGCTTGCGGGCACCCAGCGAAGGGCGTACCTGGAACCCGATAATTACGGCATTTGAAGCCGATGCCAGCAGAACATCACTTTCGGTAACGGCACCAACGGATTTGTGGATAATATTTACCTGCACTTCGGGTGATGATAGCTTGAGCAGTGAATCGGCGAGTGCTTCAACCGAGCCGTCAACATCTCCTTTAACAATGATATTAAGTTCTTTGAAATCACCAATAGCAATACGGCGTCCGATTTCGTCGAGGGTAATATGTTTTTGGGTACGGATTCCTTGTTCACGCTGGAGCTGCAGTCGTTTGGCCGCAATATTTTTGGCTTCGCGTTCGTCGCGCATCACCTTGAAAGTATCACCAGCCTGAGGTGCTCCATTCAATCCGAGCAAAAGGAGCGGAGTACTGGGCCCGGCTTCTTTGATCGGAATATTGCGCTCGTTGTACATTGCTTTAACTTTTCCGAAGGTTGTTCCGGCCAAAACCAGATCGCCTTGTTTCATGGTGCCGGTTTGGACCAGAATTTTTGCAACATAACCACGGCCTTTATCCAGCGATGATTCAAGCACGGTTCCGTTTGCCAGCCTGTTGGGGTTGGCTTTCAGGTCGAGCATTTCGGCTTCAAGCAGCACCTTTTCGAGCAAGAGATCAACTTTAAGCCCTTTTTTGGCCGAAATTTCCTGGCTTTGGTATTTGCCTCCCCAATCTTCAACCAGGATGTTGCGTTTTGAGAGTTCTTCCTTAATTTTCTCAGGATTGGCGTTGGGTTTATCCACTTTATTGATGGCAAACACAATAGGAACGCCAGCTGCCTGTGCATGGTTGATAGCCTCAACAGTCTGAGGCATCACGGTATCGTCGGCAGCAATTACAATAATAACGATATCGGTTATTTTGGCACCCCTGGCGCGCATAGCAGTAAATGCTTCGTGACCGGGTGTGTCGAGGAATGTAATCTTTTTGCCATTGTCGAGTTGAACTTCATAGGCACCGATATGCTGTGTAATACCCCCTGCTTCGCCGGCAATAACATTGGAATGGCGGATATAGTCGAGTAGAGATGTTTTACCATGGTCAACGTGTCCCATTACAGTAACAATAGGAGCACGAGGCTGAAGATCTTCAGGCAAATCGGCTTCTTCGGCTTCTTCGGCAAGCTGTGCGGCTTCAACACCAACAAATTTAACGGTAAATCCGAATTCATCTGCTACCACCACAATGGTTTCGGCATCAAGCCGCTGGTTGATTGAAACAAACAATCCAAGCGAAAGGCAGGTAGAAATTACCTGATTTACCTGAACATTCATCAGGTTGGCGAGTTCGTTGGCTGTAACAAATTCAGCAACCATAATGGTTTTTTGCTCATCCATCTGCTTTTGTGCCTCTTCTGCCATTTGCTGGCTGGCAAGGCTACGTTTTTCGCGACGGTGCTTAGAGGCTTTCGACTTTCCTCCACTACTCAAACGCTGCAAAGTTTCCTTAATCTGCTTCTGGATGTCTTCGGGCGATAACTCTACCTTTGGTGCATCGCGGCGGGGGCCGCCTTTTTTGTCGCGCTGGGGTCTGTTTTTAGAGGTGCCCTGATTGCTCCGGCCACCGCCACCCTGATAGTTAGATTCGCCGCCCGGCGCACCTTCTTCACCAGCTTTCTTAATGCGTTTTCTTTTCTTCTTTTTCGATTTTGAACCATCATCTGACGATGAAGCAACCGGTTTTTTGGGTTCAGGTTTCCTTACTTCGGGCAATTTCATGGTACCAAGAATCGTAACTCCCTCGAGTTTACGAACTTCGGTTTTGATGAAATTCGATTCTTTCTCAACCACTTCTTCCTTTTTAGGTTCAACGGGAGCGGCTGGTTGCGGTTCAACTTCAGGTTCTGGTGTTGCAGCAGTCGGTGTTTCAACCGGAGCTGGTTCAACCGGTGTTTCGGTTTTCGGGGTTATTTTCTCGACGGGTGTATCTTTGGGTGGAGTACCTTTAGATTTTTTTGGCTTCTTAAATGCATCAAGATCTACTTTTCCCAATACTTTAAGTTGTCCGATCTGAGAAGTTTCTTCTTTAGTTTTTTCTTCGGATACTGGTGCAGGCACTTCCTCTGATTTTTGAGAAACCGCAGTTTCAGGTTCGGGTTTTTCAGTTACCTGAGTAATTTCAGGGAGCGGCACTTCCTTAACCGGCTCGGGAGTTGGTTCAACCATAGGTTCTTGTTCAGTGGCAGCCGGTTCAGTAGCCTGTGGTGCAGCAACTGGTTCGGGTTCAGGCTGAACTTCTGCTATTGGTTTTGGGTCCGGTTCTACCGGTTTTGGTTCAGCTGGTTTTTCATCAGTTGTTTTTGGCTTGCTAACCTTCTCAGGCTCAGGAGGCATATTGTGGATAAACAATTCGCTTTGAAGATTCTCTGCTTCAAATTCCTCTTCTGCCGGGGTCTTCTTGTCGTGGATGGAAATGGTCTTGTGCTGGGTATATTCAATCTCGATTTTTTTCGAAAGATCTTTCACGGTTTTTTCACCGGCATACTCTTTTACCAGCAAAGCGTAAACTTCGGGTGCAAGTTTTGTGTTGGGGTTATTGTCGATTTTTACTCCTTTTTTGTGGAGAAATTCGACAATAGTACTCGTCCCGACGTTAAACTCCTGCGCCGCCTTTCCAAGTCTTGTGCTTTTACTAATTTCTGACATATTGGAATCTGATGTTGTTTTCCGCGTATTTGTACGGATTTTCTGTAAAAATACGCTAATAATGTTATTCAATCCCCGCTGGCCCCGATTAATATTGTTAACAAGTGGTTTACAAGCGGGCCTTATTCAAATTCGGCCCTCAGAATCCTGATTACTTCCTTGATGGTTTCTTCTTCAAGGTCGGTTCTGTTAACAAGTTCATCAATGCTCAGGTCGAGTACACTTCGTGCAGTGTCGCAACCAATGGCTTTAAGTTCATCAATAATCCACTGATCAATTTCATCGGTGAATTCCTGAAGATCAACATCTTCGTTGTCAAAATCGGTATCACGGTATACATCAATTTCGTAGCCTGTGAGTTTGCTGGCGAGTTTGATATTGTAACCTCCTTTTCCGATGGCGAGTGAAACCTGATCGGGTTTCATGTATACATCGGCACGTTTTGAATCTTCGTTGATGGTGATGGATGATATTTTTGCCGGACTCAGTGCCCTGGTAATGTAAAGCGATGGGTTGGATGTAAAATTGATTACATCGATATTTTCGTTGCGCAATTCACGCACAATGCCGTGAATGCGCGATCCTTTCATACCTACACAGGCTCCAACCGGGTCGATGCGGTCGTCGTAACTCTCAACGGCAATTTTGGCTCTTTCGCCCGGAACACGCACAATGTTTCGGATTGTAATGAGGCCATCGTAAACCTCGGGTACTTCGGCTTCGAACAAGCGCTCGAGAAATGCCGGTGAGGTGCGCGAAAGTACAATAACCGGAGTATTGTTGCGCATATCAACTTTTGATACTACTGCGCGGATGGTATCGCCCTTGCGGTAAAAGTCAGAAGGGATTTGCTCGGACCGTGGAAGTGTAAGCTCGATGTATTCATCGTCAAGTACCAGAATCTCTTTTTTCCAGACCTGATATACTTCACCGGTGATAATTTCACCGATTTTTTCCTTGTATTTTTTGAAGATATTATCTTTTTCGTACTCCTGAATTTTCGACATCAGGTTCTGGCGAATGGTCAGAATTTCACGTCGGCCGAAGTCTTTCATTCTGATTTCTTCGGTAACTTCTTCCCCCACTTCAAAGTCAGGTTCAATTTTAATGGCTTCGGAATAGGCTATCTGTTTATTATCGTCTTCAACAGCCCCATCGTCAACAATTTCGCGGTTTCTCCAAATCTCAAGGTCACCCTTATCGATGTTAACAATCACATTGAAGTTATCGTCAGAACCATGTTTTTTTATCAGCATGTGCCTGAATACATCTTCAATAATGCGCATCATGGTTTCGCGGTCGATGTTTTTAAACTCCTTGAATTCGGAGAAAGTTTCGACTAAATTGATATGTTCCATTTTGTTGTTCTTTTTGAACGGAATTTGACCTGGTTATTTAAATGAGATTACCTCTTTGGTGTGTTTGATTTCCTGAAAAGCGATTGTTCTGGTTTCTTCTGTTTCAACCTTTTTAACCTTTGTTTTACGATATACGCCAATCCCTTTTTCGTCGGCCGACACCAGTTTGCCCTTGAATACTGATTTATCGGTAAGTGTTACTTCAACTTCGCGGCCGATATTTTTAAGGTATTGACGCAATAAGCGATATGGCTGATCGATACCAAATGACGATACAGTAAGATCATAGTCTTCTGATTCACGGCTGAATACAGATTCTATATGTCTGGTAACAGCAGCACAATCGTCGATTGTGAGATTGGTATCACTGTCAAGCAGCACCGTAATGTGGTTTCCTGCCTTAACCCTGACTTCAACCACGAACTTATCCGAACCTTCAATCTTTTGTTCAACCGCCTGGCGGATTGCTTCTTCGCTGATCATTGTCAATTTTCAGTTTAATAAAAGAGGGGACAAAGCAGTCCCCTCAACATCGTTTCGCCATATTAAGCAATGCGTAATGCATTGAGCGATAAGATTACTTCAGTTGTCCGACCAGGATTCGAACCTAGACCAAGAGAACCAAAATCTCTTGTGCTGCCTTTACACCATCGGACAGACTACCTTAAAAAAGGTGTGCAAAAATAGGCATTTTTTTTAGAATACGAAAATAGCGGGCTAAAAACTTTATTATTAGTACGTTTTTGTGATTCCGACAGGCTAAATTAGTGTTAATCAGGTAGGATATGCCGCTTCTCAGCTGGTTTTCTGTAATAAAAATAGATATTATCTGGCATTTAGGCATTGGTTCGCACCGGGCTTTAACCATTATTATGAAACCGGCTGTAATAGAGTTGTTGCAAAATCACTAACTTCGCCCCGCAAAATGCTTAGGGTGATAATTTTATAATATCATTGCATATTTTGCAAAAAAAGTTTGTCCTGCTTTGAACTTAAACCATTGAGAATGAAAAACTTTAAATTGCTTAACAACATTCTTGGCTGGGCCAGTTTTGCTGTAGCTGCAATTGTTTATGCACTTACTGTTGAGCCTACTGCCAGTTGGTGGGATTGTGGCGAATATATTGCAACCGCATTTAAGCTTCAGGTGGGGCATCCTCCCGGAGCTCCGCTATTTCAAATGGCAGGCCGTTTTTTCTCGTTGCTGGCCATGGGCAACAACGAGTATGTTGCCATGATGATTAATCTCATGTCGGCCCTGGTGAGTGCTTTCACTATTTTGTTTCTATTCTGGACTATCACCCACATGGCACGCAAACTTATTGCAGGTGGTGGCGAAATGTCGCGGGGTGCTATGTATGCAGTTCTCGGAAGCGGACTTGTTGGAGCGCTGGCCTATACTTTCACCGATTCATTTTGGTTTTCGGCTGTCGAGGGTGAGGTGTATGCAATGTCGTCGTTTTTTACTGCGGTAGTATTCTGGGCTATACTTAAATGGGAAGAACAAGCGGATGAGAAGACTGCTATTAAGTGGATTGTTTTTATTGCGTATCTGGTTGGATTATCCATCGGAGTGCACCTGCTCAATTTGCTGGCGATTCCGGCAATAGCCTTTGTTTACTATTTTAAAAAGTACAAACCCGAGCCTAAAGGAATTGTCATAACCGGTATTTTGTCGGTTTTCCTGCTGGCTTTTATTATGTATGTTATCATTCCATGGGTAGTTGACTTGTCGGCTAAAACTGAATTGTTCTTCGTAAATTCACTTGGATTGCCGTTCAACTCTGGCACAGTATTTTATTTTGCGTTAATAATTGCTGCTATCTTCTTTGGATTGCGGTGGACACGCCGTAAAGGCAAATTTATAGTAAACACTGCTATCCTGGCTCTTACTTTTATTCTTATCGGGTATTCATCCTTCTTGATGCTGGTTATCAGAGCCAATGCCAATACACCCATCAACGAAAATAGTCCTGATGATGCCATTAGCCTGTTGTCGTATCTCAACCGCGAGCAATATGGATCGTGGCCTATTTTTTACGGACAGTATTACAATGCGCCGCTTGATGCACAAAATCCTTACTCTGACGGTACCCCTGTTTATATAAGGGATGTAGCAAAGGGTAAGTATGTAATAACGGATAACCGTAAAAATACGATTCCAAATTATGACAAAAAGTTCTGTACAATTTTACCACGCATGTACAGTTCTCAGGATAACCATATAAAAGCATATCAGAGCTGGGCTAAAATCCAAGGAGTTCCTGTACAAACCATTAACAATGAAGGTGAAACAGAAACCCTTATGAAACCCACCTTCACCGAAAACCTCAGATTCCTTTTCAGGTACCAGATAGGTCATATGTATCTGCGTTACTTTATGTGGAATTTTGCCGGCAGGCAAAACGATATTGAAGGTCATGGAGGTATCTCCAACGGAAACTGGATAAGTGGCATTACATTTTTGGATGAATGGAGATTGGGTAAACAAACCGATTTGCCTGAAAGTATGAAAAATCCGGCCCACAATACCTATTATTTGCTGCCACTTATACTTGGTGTAATTGGGATGTTGTTTCATTTTAACCGCAATTACCGCGACGGAGTGGTGGTAGCACTGCTGTTTTTTATGACCGGGCTTGCCATTGTTCTGTACCTTAATCAAACTCCTTTTCAGCCCAGAGAGCGTGATTATGCCTATGCAGGCTCATTTTATGCATTTGCTATCTGGATTGGCCTTGGTGTTTTGTCACTTTACGAAGCCCTGAGCAAGAAAACGCCTCAGGTAGTTGCTGCAATTGCTGTTACAGGGGCAAGCCTGGTTCTGGTTCCAGGAATTATGGCCAGTCAGAACTGGGATGATCACAACCGGAGCAATAAGTATGCTGCGCGTGATTTTGCAGCCAATTATCTCAACAGCTGCGAACCCAATGCAGTGCTCATTACCAAAGGCGACAACGATACATTCCCGCTTTGGTATGCTCAGGAAGTTGAAGGCATTCGTACCGATGTGCGTGTAGTTAATTATATGTTGGCTTCAGGCGATTGGTATGTGCACCAGCTGGCCCGCAAAATTTACGACTCTGAACCACTCAGGCTGACTTTATCACCAGAGCAATATAATAAAGGAGTAAATGAATTTATTCCTTATGTTGACAGGGTGGGCAAGCAGCAAATTGAGCTCAGGGATATTATCGGCTATATTGCTGATGAAACAGAACGTAGCAAGGTTACTCTGCAAAGTGGGGAACGTATCAACTATTTCCCGACCAGGCATGTAAGATTAACTGTAGATTCGGCTAAAGCCGTACAGAGCGGAATTGTACCATCGTACATGAAAGACAGCATTGTTCATTACATCGATTGGGATATTAAGGCCAATTACCTTTACAAAAACGACCTTATGCTGCTCGATTTTCTGGCCAGCAACAATTGGGAGCGTCCTCTTTACTTTGCCAGCCCTTCAAGTGTTAACAAAGTGCTTGGTATCGACAAATATTGTCACCTCACCGGAGTGGTTTACAAATTTATTCCGGTTGAAGCAAGCGATTATATTGCCGGAATCGGTGGCGTTGATACCGAAGCATCGTATGATATTCTGATGAACAAATGTAAATGGGGTAATCTGAATAAATCCGGTGTGTATGTTGATCGTGAAAGTTATCGTAATTCAATGATGCATAAACAGGATTTTATGCGATTAGCTCAGGCGCTTGCAAACAAGGGAAAAAATACCGAGGCTGTTGCTGTTGCTGATAAGTGCATCGAGGAATTTCCGAATTCTAAAATGACATTTGATTATTACATGCTTCCGCTTGCTGAAGTTTATTATAAAGCTGGTGCCATTGAAAAGGGCAACAACTTTATCAAAACGATCGCTGGTATTTATATTCAGGATTTGAATTACTACAATGCCGTTAGTCCTGAATTCCGCAGCTATTACCAGGATGATCAGATGCAGGCATATGCTATACTGTCAAGAATATTTGAATGGGGTAAAGAGTACAAGCAAGACGCCCTGCTCGAAGAATTGCGCGGAAAAATGATTATCCCCAACGAGTATAAGGATTTGTTTAACTAATCAAATCCGGTTGCATGAAAAAAGCCACAGTATTAAAACTGTGGCTTTTTTAGTATCTGTTTACAGCTATAGACTTATTTTTTAGCCTCAGTTGGTTTGGATGAATACCGGTTGTAAAGCAATATACCAACCCCGGCGAGTATGAAGGGTAAGCTTAATAATTGTCCCATATTCAGCGACATGGTGCGCTCAAAATCGACCTGAGGTTCTTTCAGAAATTCAATCAGGAACCGTACGCCAAACAGCACAATGAGGAAAATGCCAAAAATGGTTCCTTGTTTCATGGTAGAATAGTTTTTACGGTAAAACCACAGCAGCGTCGCAAATAAAATGAGGTAGCTGAGGGCTTCGTATATCTGGGTTGGGTGCCTTGGCTCTGTTTCGCCGTCGCGTACAAAAACAAATCCCCAGGGCAAAGAGGTAAAATGGCCATATATTTCGCTGTTCATCAGATTTCCCATTCTGATAAAAAAACCGCCGAGCGCTACAACAATCACCAGCCTGTCGAGTGCCCAGAAATAGGTTTTGCCTGATTTCCTCACAAACAGTGCCAGAGCCAGCAAAATACCTACTGCTGCACCATGACTTGCCAAACCACCCTGCCAGATTTTTAAAATACTCAGCGGGTCTTTAAGGTACGACATTGGTTCATAGAAAAAAACATGCCCAAGCCGGGCTCCAACTATGGTGGCAATTACCACATAAGTCGCAAGCCTGTCGAGAAGTTCAATTTTAATGCCCTCGCGTTTGAATACCTGTTTTTCGAGAATCAGGTAGCCTAAATAAAAGGCTAAAGCAAAAAAGAGCCCATACCATCTTATCTGGAGGCTTCCAAGTTTTAGAATTACAGGACTAACATCCCAGGTAATCTGCTGAAGCAACATAATTTCGGATTTTATGGTACAAAAGTACATTTTTTAAACTATGCTGAATTATTTCAGACTTAAATGATTGTTAAATCGTCGCAGAGTTAAATTCAGAATCACTGTTGTCCGGTAATCCTATAATTTTACCGGGCAACAGCGATTCTGAATGCTCGGTTATGTCAATTTATGTGTGAAAGCATGCATAAAAATGCAGCATCCTTTGCTGATTTGCTTCGGGCAGAAATTAGTTATACTAAGTTGAAATATAGTTTCGGAGAATTTCCGCCACAGCCTCTTTATAAGTCGTGTGGTTATTCTCAATTGATGGCGGTTCTGATTTTTGAAGCGCATAAAATGCTTCTTTAATTTCCATCTCTTTCTGATTCATAATGAAAAAGCCGGGCGTTATAGCGTGATATTCGGCGAGATACTCCTGTTCTGTTTGGCCTGGAGTGGGAATCAGAATGGCTTTATTGCCTGTAAAACGGATATCCATAAGCGTCGAATACCCCGGCCTGCTTATTATTATTGGTTTTCGTGCGAGCAGTGCCTGAAGCTGGCTGGCTGGCAGGTGATCTGCAGAGTCAATATTTGAACCGAGCTGTACGATACTGCTATTTCCGGGAAGTCCTCTCACCAGAAGGCATGGTAACTTAATCTCAGGTAACTGTGCCTTTAGTTTTTCCTCAAACAGTGAGCGCTGCGGTTCGGGCCCCGAAACCAGCGCAACAACATCGTAGAGCTTTTGCGGGTGCTCAACTGCAGGCACGTCGAACCTGCTGAGTAGTCCGATATAACGGGAATTTTTTGGAATGGGAAATCCGTGTGATAATTGTCCTGAAAGATTATTATTTCCTTCGTTATCCGGGATCCAGCATACGTCAAACTTTCGGATTATACACCGGGTTAAAATCCTGAGCCATGGTTCTGTAAACTTCAGAAAAGAAGGTGCTTTTATATTCATCTGGTGCGTTATGAATATCGTTTTAAGCTGCTTGCTCCACAAGCCATATCGGTTATCCGAAATAAGGATTTCAGCCCGGGTTTTGCTTATGACTTTTTTTATCAGAAAATGCTCCTGCCAGATCTTATAGGCAATAGCTGGCGATTTGAATACAATTTGCCATGCTGCCCCCGATTTTATTCCATATTTAATTCTGTATCCCGGAAAATTAACCCACTCAGCATCCGGAAATTCAGCGCAAAGCAACGCAAGCCGCTGACCTTCGGCAGCTATGATTATATCAGCACCCTGCGCTTTTAGTTCCCTGATAAGCGGAATGCAGCGGGTAGCATGCCCCAGCCCCCAATCGAGTGGACAAATCAGTATGCGTGGTTTTTTTTGCGGAGAAGTCATTTACTGCAAATATAAGTCACCTGTGCTGTTCTGTGCAGGAGATTTGATGAATTCTTCATAATTTCGCATTATGACTGTTGCCAGCGAAAATGCTCTTTTATATCAGATAGCCATAACACTTTTACCGGGTGTAGGTGATATCAATGCACGTAAACTTATTGCCTATACTGGCGGGCCGGAAGCAGTTTTTACTGAAAAGCCTGAAAAGCTAGCTAAAATTCCGGGATTTGGCGGAGCCACCATCGAACTGATAAAAAATAACCGCCATGTATTGGCCAGGGCTGAAGCAGAAATGGATTTTATCCAAAAGTTCAGCATTAAGCACTTTTTTTTTACGGAGTCGGGTTACCCCGAAAGGTTAAAACATTGCGCCGATAGCCCGGTGTTGATTTTTGCGAATGGTAATCCTGATTTGAATGCACCTAAAATTGTGAGTATTGTGGGAACACGAAAAGCCACCGATTATGGCAAGGAAATTTGCCGTAAACTGGTGGCCGGGCTTGCTGAGCTTGATGTGCTCATTGTGAGTGGACTGGCCTATGGAATCGACACCTGCGCGCATAAATCAGCCATTGATGAAGGGCTATCAACAGTTGGGGTGCTGGCTCACGGGCTCGACAGGATTTATCCAGCACTTAATAAGCCGATGGCGCTCCGTATGATGGAGCAGGGCGGTCTTGTTACCGAATTTTTGAGTGAAACAAATCCCGACCGTGAAAATTTTCCCAAACGTAACCGTATTATAGCCGGATTGGCTGATGCTACGATGGTGGTTGAGGCAGGAAGCAGGGGAGGTGCTCTCATTACTGCTGATATTGCCAATTCATACAACCGCGATGTATTTGCGGTACCGGGCCGGTTGGGCGATCTGATGTCAGAAGGATGCAACCATCTGATAAAGACCAACAGGGCTGCTCTTGTGCAATCAGCTGCCGATGTATGCTATATCATGGGATGGGATAAGCAACCCAAAAAGAAGGCGGTACAGCGCAGTCTCATGCTTAATCTCGATGATGATCAGCAGGCAGTGGTCGATATTCTGAAAGAACATGGCGATTGCAGCCTCGATAAAATTTACTTAACATCGGGTATTCAGCTGAGTAAAATTGCATCGGCCTTGCTAAATCTTGAATTTGAAGGAATTGTTAAATGCCTGCCCGGAAAAATTTACCGATTACTTTGATTCTGCCGGCTGCCTGAAACTGCGGAAGATAAACATTGCAACTATCATCACTGATCCCGCAGTAAATATAGCTCCCAATGCCATATCGTTGCTAAGCATAATAAACCGGAATATTCCATGAAATACAACTGCAGCGCCCAGGCCGGTAAATGAATCAATCATCATGTTTTTTCTCAGCTTACCGGTACCGATAAAATATCCCATCAGTATTGCCAGAATAAGATTGGCTGGCCCGATTGACAACATGTAGGCCGGATCGCTGCCACTATGCGACGAAAGAAACAGGTAATAAATGGCATAGGTGGTTGCCAGTCCCATGGCAGCAACTGTTGTGTACAAAATTCCTTCTACCGGCCCCCTGAATCTGTTCTTGGGCGCAACAGCAATCCTAATCAACATAAACTTGCTTAATTCAGATACAAAGCTCACAATTAAAAAAGAATAAACGATCATCCGACGCAAACTGCGTGCCCCATCGATGGTTAAAAAGTGGGCCGCCTGATCGGCAAGAGCAACAGGTACCACCAGCAGGCATCCCAGAAAATATACACGCAAAATGTAGGAGGTCTCCTGTTTTGTACCCATGGCACGAATCATAAGTGTTGTAAAAAGCAGGAACAATACCGGTGGTATCAGTAATGCAAATAACGTGGTCATGGTTGGAGTTATTGGTTAATAATCAGTACGCAAAACCGTTGCAGGCTTTAATCCTGTCAGCAAATGGTGAGGTAAAGATTTTTGCACCATTTCAGAAAATTGGCACGCAGATTCCTAGCTCTTCTGAACAACGGATTCATGCCATGAGTGGGGGTAGAATAAACAAATATAGCAAATTTCCATTAATTTTACACAATTTTTATGCATGGTTTCCTGTAAATTGGCAAATATGTTACGTGTTTCGAACGTTAGTGGTTGGATTATCAGTGTGATAATGTGTAGGCCATAGCCGTTTTGGAAGCATGAATTTTTGGTAATTGCTCATTTTCAGAATGACGCATCTATAAGATGTTCTTTCAAAAGTGAATTACTTAAGCAGAAAAATCAACAGGAAATTTCTGGAATATCCGGTTATAAAACGGGCTTTCGGCAAACTTAAATTGGTGAAGATTTCATCGCAAACCCAATCAAATGCATTTTGAATTCTGATATGAAGCAAACCAGGAGCGGGGTCGTAATACGGTCGACCGGTAGTTTTTGTACCGTTATGACCAGCGAAGGCGAAATTACTGAATGCATGGTTAAAGGCAATTTCAGGATTAAAGGTCTGCGTACCACCAATCCGGTTGCTGTAGGCGACCATGTTGACTTTTACGCGGATGCCCGTGGCGGAACCGGATTAATTCATGCCATTGCTGAGCGGCAAAATTACATCATCCGAAAAGCTACCCGCTTATCAGCCGCTTCGCATATTATTGCTGCCAACATAGATCAGGCTGTGGTTATGGTATCGTTTTCGCGGCCGCGCACCTCCACTGGTTTTATCGACCGGTTTTTAGTGACTGCTGAGGCCTATCACATTCCGGCGTCTATTATTTTTAATAAAATTGATCAGTACACCAGTGGCGAGCATCAGCAACTTGAGGCATTAGCAAACCTTTATCGCAGCCTGGGTTATACCTGTATTCAAACTTCAGCACTCACGGGTGCCGGTACCGATGAAGTTAAACGACTGCTTGCACAGAAGGTTTCCTTAATCAGCGGGCATTCGGGTGTCGGGAAAACGGCCCTTATCAATGCTATAACGCCCGGCCTTATGCGTAAAGTGGGCGAAATTTCGTCGTATCATGAAAAGGGCAAGCATACCACTACTTTTGCCGAAATGCTGCCATTGCCTTTTGGCGGATATGTGATCGATACACCTGGTATTAAAGAGTTCGGACTGGTTGATTTTAACAAGCAGGAAGTTGCCGAACGTTTTCCCGAAATGCGCGGACGCATGCATGATTGCCAGTTCAATAATTGTACGCATGTGCACGAACCCGGCTGTGCAGTAAAGGCGGCTTTGCTTGCAGGCGAAATTTACCGCACACGGTATGAAAATTACATTAGTATTATCAACAACGATTATTTCGAAGAATCGGACTGGGAATAAATGTACTATCTATGAGAGTGATAATTCAGCGCGTGAATCAGGCTTCAGTTTCATCCGAACCTTACGATAAAAATTCTATCGGACAGGGAATGCTGGTGCTGCTTGGGATCGAAGAAGCTGACAACAATGAAGATATTGAGTGGCTATGCGGCAAAATTGCCCGATTGCGCATTTTTGCCGACGAATCGGGAATCATGAATCGCTCCATTGTTGATATAGCTGGTGAGATATTGGTTGTAAGCCAGTTTACTCTGCATGCTAGTACACGCAAAGGAAATCGACCGTCATATATTAGGGCAGCTCATCCCTCAATTGCCCAACCACTTTATCTTGGATTTGTTGAATCACTCAGGCAAACAACTGGCTTAGTAATAAAAACAGGCTGGTTTGGGGCACACATGATGATAAATCTGGACAACGATGGCCCTGTTACCATTATGATTGATTCAAAGCTTCGGGAATAATCCCTTTTCTGATCAGAACGAGAGGCTTATGCCAAAACTCGGCATCACAGGCAACTGATAAACCCGCTCGCCGGTTATGCGATTTACGTAAAAGATGTTGTCGCGGTTATAAATATTAGTAACACTGAGGTTAAATTCCAGCATGCCATCTTCGCCAACCCTGAAACGGCGCATCAGACTCAGGTCAAGTCGATGGTAGTAGGGTAGCCGGGCCTTGTTATATTCGCCATATAGCAATCCCAACTGTCCGTTGGATACAATATAATTGGTTCCGGCTCCAAGCTCGAACAGTAACTTTTCGTATTCTCCCTGAGTTTGTGTAAACGGAAATCCTGATCCGAGATTCCAGCGGGCATTGAATTCCCACATCAGCTCCTTGCCAAACCTGTAAGAACTAACCAGGTTTACATTGTGCCTGCGATCGTAGTGCGGTACATATTCAATAATGCCATCGTAGCGATTAACATATGCGAGTGAGTACACCGCCCAGAAGTAAATCTTTTTCTTGTCGTATTTAACCGAAATATCAAAACCGTTTGCGTTACCATTCTCAATTATGAAGTCTTTTTTGAGATAATCAGGTTTGAGGTAGTAATCGCCGTTGTCTTCGAATATTTTGTTACGATTGATGTTGGTAAGTTGCGAGAAATTCTTGTAATACACCTCAATATTCATGGTCATTGAAGGCATAGGATCAATCTCAACACCTAATATCAGATGCTCGGCTTTCTGAAGTTTGTGCTTTACCGGTTTGCCATCGAATGTTTCCTGCAGATTATCGGGTCCTGACAGGAATCCATAGAACAGGTTAACTATATCACGGTCAGAATTGGCACTGATAAGATTCTGGGAATAAAATCCACCAGCCATTTTTACGCGCAGCGATTCAGAAACATTGTATTTGATAGCAAGACGTGGCTCGGGCGAGAAATTCGAAAGCGAGGCATAATACTGTAATCGGAGCCCAGGCTCAAACAGAAGCTTGCCACGGGTCATTTTATATTTTACATAACCAGCTATTTCGGTGGTGTTTTCTGTTTGATTGATGGCTCTGCCTACTGAATTGTAGAAATCAAAAACGGTTTTAAATCCAAGCATTTCGAGCCCGTATTTAATCTCATCTTTTCCCAGAAAATAGGTGAATCCAAGGCCCATGTTAAATCCGTTGATACTACTTGACCTGGAAGGCAGTGCGCCTTCAAGCATATTAATTTTATAGGTTGAGTAGGCGAAGTTTCCTTCGAGCAAAACCGGATTGCTGCCTGGAATTACAAGAAAATTTGATCCGGCACCTGATGATTTCCAGTTGTAGCTGGCCAGATTCTGATAATCAACCTTATCATTGAAATTGAATCCGTAAAAATTGATTTTCGACCCATTACTTCCGTTTACGGAAACCTTTCCGTACACATCAGTATAATTAAAAGGCAGTCCGGCAGTATCAATGTAATTGTACAATGCTTTGGAAGTTTCCTTCAGGTATGAGTTTTTGGCAGAAATAATGAACGACGCGCTTCCTTCTCCATCTTCTTTTTGTTTCTTGATGGGCCCTTCAAGCATCATTTTGGCTCCGAAGGTGCTTGCTCCGATTTTGCCGGCCATGCGTTTTTTATTCCCATCTCTCGTGGTAAGATCCATAACTGACGATATTCTTCCGCCATGCTGGGCATTAAATCCTCCGGTATAGATATCGGCATTTCTCAGAATATCGGTATCGAAAACCGAGAACAAGCCTATTGAATGAAATGGATTATAAACAATCATCCCATCGAGAACTACTTTATTCTGTATAGGTGAGCCTCCACGGATATAGAGCTGCCCACCCTGATCGCCGGTAAAAATTACTCCGGGTAATACCTGCAGATACTGTGCAAGATCAGGCTGGCCGCCAATGGTTGGTATCCTGCTGATTTGCTTGGGTGTTAGCTTTATTACCGAGGTTCGAGTGTCGCTCCGGGCTTCTTCTTTTTCGGCGGTTATCTGAACAGCCTCCAAATTAAAGGATGCCTTGTTAAGAAATAATTTTTTAGAAAGTACGGTATTTCCTTTGATGGTAACTTTTTCACGAAGTGTGTCATAGCCCAGGTAGGTTACCATGAGGGTGTAATCTCCATCGGGTATGCGTGTAATGGTAAAATATCCGTTTACATCGGTGGCCGCACCAATAGATGTTTTGTAGAGATAAACATTGGTGAAAATAACCGGTTCACCGGTTTCCTTCTCATAAACAAAGCCGCGGATGGTACCGTTTTGAGCAAAAATTTCTGATTGGAAAACAAGCAATAGAAGGCAGGTAAAGAATGCAACGGATCGTAGCGATTTCATGCTGACAGCAGATTATAGTTAGATTTACAGGCGTCTTCCCCCCCCCATAGACAGCACGCCAATTAGTAAAGCACAAATTTAAAGATAATTTGAAACGGCGTTATTTTTTCTTTATCAGGTTAGAAACCGCTGTTTTTCATTTTCAGGCCAAATCCCACATTTGTCCGACTTCCCAAAGATCCTATATCGGTTCTTTGCTACAACTTTGTAAATATAGTCAGAGATTGGTAATGGGATGATTTTTAGCGCATAATATGCAAACCTGCATCTCCCGGTTAAGCGTAGTATTTCGAGAAAAGCAGCAGTTTTCCCCTGAATACCTTTTTCGCTTATTACCATAACCTCTTCGGGGTCGCCCTTAGGTATCAGGTGTGCGGGAAGGTGCTTTGAAGTAAAATCAGAAGCAAATGTAGTGAAATAGAGTTGTTTACGAATATCGAGTTCAATGAGCAATTGCACCATTTTGTTGCAGAGAATGCAAGGGCCGTCATAAATTATTATTGCAAATGGATGATCGCCGGTGTAACCGGGGAGTGAATCGGCAATGGATGTAAATTTCAATTGAGATAAAATGAACATTTGTTCAAAAGCAATTTATGGACGTATTCAATAGCTTTATAAAAGCAAACAATAATATAGGAAAATTGTTAAATTTATGTCTTTGAATTGTCATGCCATTTTATACCTTTGCTTTCAGAAACAATCAAACCAATTACATAACTACCTAATTAAATACGAAGAATGTCTGATCAAATTATTACCATCTCGGATGGTAAACTTGTTGTACCTGATTTTCCTGTAATACCGTTTATTGAAGGCGATGGTACAGGTCCGGATATATGGGCTGCCTCGCAGCGAGTGATTGATACCGCGGTTGAAAAAGCGTACTCCGGTAAGCGTAAAATTGTTTGGAAAGAAGTATTGGCAGGGGAGAAAGCCTTTGAAAAAACCGGTAACTGGTTGCCCGAAGAAACCCTGACTGATTTCAGGACGTATAAAGTTGGAATAAAAGGCCCTCTTACCACTCCGGTTGGCGGTGGTATCAGATCGTTGAATGTTGCGCTGAGGCAACAGCTTGATTTATATGTGTGTCTGCGGCCGGTTCGCTGGTTTACCGGAGTTCCTAGTCCGGTGAAGGATCCTTCGAAAGTGGATATGCATATTTTTCGTGAAAACACCGAGGATATTTATTCCGGTATCGAATTCATGAATGGAACCCCGGAAGCTGATAAGGTAAAGCAGTTTCTAATAAATGAAATGGGAGTAAAGAAAATACGTTTCCCTGAATCAAGTTCAATTGGAATAAAACCTGTTTCAAAAGAAGGAACTGAGCGGCTTGTAAGGGCTGCCCTGCAATATACCATCGACCGTAAATTGCCTTCACTTACGCTGGTGCATAAAGGCAATATCATGAAATTTACCGAAGGCGCTTTTAAAACATGGGGCTATGCGCTTGCCCGCACCGAATTTGCAGATAAGACGTTTACCTGGGCCGAATACGATGAAATAGCTGCCGAAAAAGGTAAAGATGCCGCTGATATAGCTCAGAACGAAGCAGTTGCTTCAGGTAAAATTATCGTAAAGGACGTAATTGCCGATGCTTTTCTTCAGCAAATTTTACTGCGTCCGGCTGAATATTCGGTAATTGCTACCCTTAATCTGAATGGCGACTATATTTCTGATGCTCTGGCTGCAATTGTTGGCGGAATCGGAATTGCCCCCGGCGCAAATATTAACTACGTTTCCGGCCATGCAATTTTTGAAGCCACCCATGGCACTGCACCCAAATATGCTGGTTTGGATATGGTGAATCCGGGCTCATTAATTCTTTCGGGAGCCATGATGCTTGAATATATGGGATGGAATGAAGCCGCAGATTTGATTTACAGCTCAATAGGCTCGACCATACAATCGAAAAAGGTTACTTACGATTTTCATCGTTTGATGGAAAACGCCACAAAGCTTAAAACATCAGAGTTCGGCTCTGAAATTGTAAATGCCATCATGAAGCATTAAACAAAAACAATCATAAACTAATAAAGAACTAACCAATGGCAAAAAGATTGAAAGACACGCTGTACGAAAAGATTATGGACTGGCGTCCACGTACAGAGCGGCTCATGAAAGAGTATGGAAATGTTGTGGTTGATACTATCACTATCAGTCAGATTTTGGGTGGTATGCGCGGAATCAAATCGCTGGTCTCTGACATTTCCTACCTCGATCCCATGGAAGGTATCCGCTACAGAGGCTACACCCTACCTGAAGTTTTTGAGAAACTTCCCAAAGCTCCTCATTCTCAGATGCCATTGGTCGAAGGCTTGTTTTATCTGCTTCTTATGGGTGAGATGCCTACCGAGGAGCAGGCTTCCGAAATGGTAGATGAATTTAATAAACGTCGTATTCTGCCACGTTACATCTATGAAGTAATTGATGGAATGCCCTGTTGCAGCCATCCGATGACTATGTTTTCGACGGCTATTCTTACAATGCACCGCGAAAGTTTCTTTACCAAGAAATACCATTCAGGCTCGCTTAATAAGCTCGATTACTGGGATCCTACTTATGAAGATTCGTTGAATATGCTGGCAAAGTTGCCCGAGATAGCCACCTATATTTATGCCAAGCTTTACCGCGACGGCAAGCGAATTCAATCGAACCCGAATCTTGATTTCGGAGGTAATTTTGCCCACATGATGGGAATCGGAAAACCTTACGACGATGTTTCGCGTATGCACTTTATTGTTCATGCCGACCATGAAGCAGGAAACGTAAGCGCACATGCAGGTCACCTTGTTGCAAGCTCATTGTCTGATGTTTACCTGTCAATTTCGGCTATGGTGAATGGCCTTGCAGGTCCGTTGCACGGGCTGGCCAATCAGGAAGTTTTACGCTGGCTACACGACCTTATGGAAAAAATGAATGGTGAAGTTCCCAGCGAGGCTGATTTGAAAGAATTTGTTTGGAATACCCTCAAATCGGGTCAGGTAATCCCGGGATTTGGCCATGCTGTATTGCGTAAAACCGACCCCAGGTATATGCTGCAGCGCGAGTTCAGCCTGAAAAATATCTCTGAAGACCCCTTGTTTAAAGTGGTGGATATGTTGTACAACATTGTTCCTCCGATTTTGCTTGAGCAAGGTAAAGCCAAGAATCCATGGCCCAATGTAGATGCACAATCAGGAGTAATACAATGGCATTACGGTGTAAAGGAATATGATTTTTATACCGTGCTCTTTGGTATCGGCCGCTCAATAGGTATTTGTGCCAATATCATTTGGGATCGTGCCCTGGGTTATCCGCTTGAGCGCCCCAAATCACTTACAACAGCGATTCTGGAGGATATTGCTGCAGGTAAAGAGGTAATTATTGAAGATTAAGCCGCAATATTTTGCATTAAAAAAAGGGCAGTAAGGCCCTTTTTTTAATGCAAAATAAATCAGCTTCGATTCAGGTAACTATAATACCAGCCAATAGCTTCGCGTAAACCCTGCCTGAGATCATAAGCTGGTTTGTAACCTAAAAGCGATTCAGCTTTTTCAATCGAAGCAAGAGAATGTAAAACATCGCCCTTACGTTCAGGTCCGTAAACAGGTTTAATATTAGCTATAGCCGGGTTGAATTCTGATAGCATTTCAACAAGATACTGATACAACTGATTTAAGTTGTTATTCTCGCCAAATGCAACATTATACACGGTATTGATTGCCTGTGGGTTATTGGTGAGCAACGCCAGTTGGTTAATTTGAACCACATTGTCAACATAGGTAAAATCCCTTGAGTGTTTTCCATCGCCATTGATTACAGGCGGTTTAAGGCTGATAAGTGATTTAATGAATTTTGGAATAACAGCAGCATAAGCTCCGTCGGGATCCTGTTTGCGGCCAAATACATTAAAATACCTTAAACCAATCAGCTCCATGCTATATAGCGAAGCAAAAACATCGGCATATAACTCGTTCACATATTTGGTTACCGCGTAGGGCGACAAAGGTTTGCCAATAATATCTTCTTTTTTTGGTAAAGCCTTATGATCGCCATAGGTTGATGAGCTAGCAGCATATACAAATCGTTTTACCCCGGCATCGCGGGCGGCAACAAGCATAGTAACAAAGCCACCTACATTAACATCGTTAGAAGTTACAGGGTCGTTGATTGATCGTGGCACTGATCCAAGTGCAGCCTCATGCAAAACATAATCAACCCCTGAAACGGCTTTAACACAATCGGCCATATTGCGAATATCGCCTTCAACCAGCCTGAAATTGGGGTTTTCGAGAAATGGCATGATATTTTCCCTTTTGCCGGTCGAGAAATTATCAAGACAAACTACATAATTGTTCTGATTCAGCAGGGCTTCAATCAGGTTAGACCCGATAAATCCGGCTCCGCCGGTTACCAGGATTCGGGAGGAACTGATTGTACGCATAGGTTTAGTTTTATTTGCCTGATGGGCGCGTGTAGTAGGATAAAGGTAGCAGTATTTTGTCGAATACGAAAAATTGCACCATCACAAAATCCTTATCATTGTTTACCAATGCATACATCCTGTCGCGATCGTGGCTAACTGTTGAGCCATCAAAAACATCAATTTCGGGTTTTGGTAATTTTCGTCCGAATGTTCTGGCTGTTTGTCTGGTCCCGTCTTTTAGTGTAAGAGTGATTATCTGCAGGGGTTGCGATTGCATAATTGAATCTTTGCGCTGTTGCTCCATGTCGTTGAGCAATGCTTCGTACCTGATGTTTCGGAATGCATTCACAAACGCCATCAAACCAGGTGTATCAAAACGGCTTACGGACTGATTGTCGGATAAGCGATATAAACTCAGGCTTAGGTTATTGTTATTCACTACTCTGAACGATTCTGTTGGCCTCTCGATAAATTCAACGGATATTTCTTTGATATCGGGTAATTTTTTGTTGAATACGGTATGTACCCTCCAGTCGGATTCCAGGGTTGAAAAACGTGTTGCCACAAATCCTCTTAGGCCTGGCATATAGATTATAACAGGAGTTTTGGCACCTTCCATAAGGGCATATGTGCCAAAATTATCCATAGTAGCATCACCAACGTAGTAAGTTTTTACCCTTTTCTGATGCGGAAAAAAATGATAACTCCCCAGCGAGATGCGGTAAACCTTTTGATAAATTTCAACCTTTACCGATTTGGTCGCCAGCAGTTTCAGAATGTTGTTGTGGGCGGCCCTGGCTACAGGTTCGCGTACTTCAATATTGCTGATTGTTTGCAACAAAGTGTTGAGGTTTTCAACATGGGCATCATAATTTTCATTCAGGCTCCAGGTTCGATCAGATCGGCGCTTAAGTAAAACGTTGTTGTTTGATTTATCTGACATAAAGATTTCAATGACAGCAGCTGTATCTTTAACAGCAAAATCGGCTACATCGCTTCTGAGTGTTGATTTGCTTCTGCTAAGCACAAGCACAAGAGCAACCAACATTAAAATGACTGTAATAATGAGAAAATAACGGTTTCTTTGCATGGTATTCAATATTTACCTGGTATAGCGGCGTTTACGCAGGGCAAACTGCACAATTCCGAATAATAAAACTAACAATACAGGACCCGCTGTATTGATAAGTTGCCACTGTAAAAGTTGTTTTCGGGCTTTTGTAACATCCAGCGCTCTCAGCCTTAGTTCGCGTGCCCGCACAGCCATAAGTCCTTCGTCGTCGCAAAGGTAATTTACACAGTTAAGTATTAGTTCACTGTTGCCAAAAGTTTGACCGGTGTAACGATCATATCCCAAAGGCAGTGGCACATAACTCCCGTTGTTGAGTTGAACCTGATTTCTAATAACATCGCCATCGGCAATTACAATCATCCGGTTTTTATCCGAATGTTCAGTAAATCCGATTTCAGGTGCACCAGTAATTTGCTCGGTAAGTCTGTTTTTAAACAATGACTCAAAACTACCTTCAAGTAAAACAGCTACTGGCTGAGGTGGTTGGCTGTAGTCGCGCGGATCCGGTTCCTTTCCGATAATATCGAGCGAAATCATTACAGGAGTCATGGCGATACGTGTATATTCTGATGTTTTCAGTAGTATGGTTTTACGGATGGATGCACTTCCAACCGTATCGATACTGCTGACAAACTCGGTGCGAACCGCATTCAGATTTTTTATGATAGGATGCTTTGAAGTTGGGGTAAGCACCGGAAAATAATACCAGGGGAAGAAACTGAACTGAGGCTGGTTGCCAACATTTCCGGTATACATCGGAATCGGCAGTGCATTGATATCCATCAGTAGGTTGCTGTTAAGCCTTACCCCGTATTTAAACAACTGATCGTTGAGGTTGATGTCCTGAGTAACTCCTATGGTTTGCCTTGCTTTCTGCAGGCTGTCCATTGATGCAAACACGGGGTCAATAAGCCAAAGCACTTTTCCGCCCCGCATAATAAACTGGTCGATAATGAATTTATCCTTTTCACTAAAAACAGAATCGGGCTTTGCTATGACAATCGCCTTGTATTTGTTAACTATCCCAAAGGCCCCATCGCTGTTTTCGTGGCGGCTTGCCAATGCATTGATGTTGCCGTTGAGTTCAACTTTCTCTACCACATAATAATCACTGAGCGAATGCCTGATATCAGCCGTTTCGATAGGAGGCAGTTCTCCGTGCCCGAAGGTAAATGCAATTTTGGGTTTATTGTCGGTGCTGAGTTTGCGAATAACTGTTGACAAATTGTACTCCAATGACTGAATTGAGTTATTGATCATGGTTTCGGGTTCTGCACCCATCTGATCGGTCAGCAAATTGATAGGAAGCTCACGTCCTCTATAAGTTACAAGTGTACCCGGAAAAATTCGTTGCTGTTCCTGTCCATTGGTCGTTTTTACATTGATGTCGGTAGGTTGAAGACCCTGTTTTACAAGGTTATCATAAATATCCTTCCGGGTTTTGGCGTTTGGCTCAGCCGAAGGATCGATAAATTCGTATTCAATATTGTCGTTGTAGGCTCTGAATTCGTCGAGCATCTCGCGCGTAGATTTTGATAGCCTTTTAAACCCAGCGGGGAAATCGCCTTCGAGATATACTTTAAAATAAACAATATCATCAGTTTCCCTGAGCATTTTTTTAGTTGAGGCAGCCAGTGAGAATCGCTTTTCGGTGGTAAGATCGATGCGCGTAAACAGGTATGACCCTATTACATTTATAAGCACAATAATAATTAATGCCAATACAAACTGAATCAGGTTTGAGCGGCGGATATCGGGATTGTTTATTGCTGGTTTCTCCATCTCCGTAACCTGTTATTTGTCAGAAATTTGAGTAATACCAACCGCAGTATTTTTACGATTGTTCTCCCATTTTCTGCTTTCGAGTACAATTTTTGTCAGCAGGATAAAGATACCGATAAGGCTAACGAAATAGAGTACATCCCGTGTATCGATGACTCCGCGGCTCATTGAGGCATAATGTGATTGAATACCCAGAGATTGCACAAACAAATCGGCTTTACCGAACATCGCCAGCCCTGTGATAAAATCGAAACCGGTATAGGCAAACCCGCTTATTACCAGAGCCAGAATAAACGCAATAATTTGATTGTCGGTAATTGAAGAAACAAAAATGCCTATAGCAACAAAGGCTGAAGCCAGAAAAAGCAGGCCCAGATAAGAACCCCACATGCCGCCCATATCTAAATTGCCCTTTGGTAAACCTAGCAGGTAAACCGATACTGCATAGGTAAGTGTTGGAATGAGAGAAAAAAGTACCAATGTAAAACCTGCTAAATATTTCGATAGGATAATCTGAAGATCAGTGAGGGGCTGGGTAAGCAGTACCTCAATGGTTCCACTCTTTTTTTCATCGGCAAATGCACGCATGGTAATTGCCGGAATCAAAAAAAGAAAAACAAACGGAGAAAGGGTAAACAGATTATCAAGACTGGCGTAGCCATAATCTATAATATTGAATCCCATCGGAAATACCCACAAAAAGAGACCGTTGATCAATAAAAATACGACAATGGCCAGATATCCGATCAACGAATTTAAAAAACTTAGGATTTCTTTCCTGTAGAGTGTAAACATAGGACTTCAGATACTGTCAAAAGGGCTGCTAAATTACTTAAAAAAGCAGTGTCAACGAAGTTGAATCATTATTTATGAAAATTGCGTAGTTAAGGTTTTAGGGGCTCAAACAGCAAATTCTATCAGAATTACATCGTCGGTTTTGATACCCAGCAAGCTGGCTGCATTTCCTTTGTTAATGGCTATTTCAAGGTAGCCGGTTGTGCTGAAAATAACGGCTATCTCACCTTCGGGCACTTCGCCATAGGCATCGCGTATCATGCTTATCGGATGTTTCTTGCCTTTTATATTCAGGTCGAAACGGCGGTTATGGCCAATGGTTTTAAAATCGGAAGCCGTAATATTGAGGAAGGCATTTTCGTAATTATCAATGTAAAGAACCCTGCCGGCAATGGTATTGCCGTTGATTTGCGGGCGCATGGTGATAAGTGCATTCAGATCCTTGCGGAGATTGCCCAGCGATTCAATGCTGTTTCCACCTGCAAGGTGCACCGCTGCCTTCACAAAGCGATCGCGGGTCGAAAAAACGAAAGAACCACTGTCCTGCGGTATGGTTATTTCAACAATCTTAGCCGGATGTGAATCAAACATCAGTGCAAAAACGCCATTATCGGCGCCAATAAAGAACTGATTTTCATATTCGATGGCCACATGCGCAACTTTTTCCGATTCTTCGGTATTTACCCCGATAATGTGAATGGTTCCCGGCGGGAAATGCTGAAATGCATTGCGGAGGATAAATGAAGCACGCTTTACATCAAAGGTTGGCACACGGTGTGTAATATCAACAATCCGAATATCAGGCAACCTTGAAATAAGCGCACCCTTTACTGCTGCAGCGTAGTGGTCGCGCAATCCCCAGTCAGTAGTAAGCGTTATTACAGGAAGCATGATAAGCAGGTAGCTTTTGTGCAAAATTACACTATATGCGTTTGAAAGCAAATGCTCAAATCAATTATAAGTGCGGATAATACTATAATTTTTAGGCACGGAGTAATTTCAATCATCAGCCTTTATAACTTTGCGGAGAACCATACTTGCATTATGATACGACATATTGTTTTTTTAAAAGTTACGGAAACAGCAGAAGGAGAGAGGATGGACTTGCTACATCAGGCAAAATCGCGTTTACTTAGTTTGCCAGGGCAAATACCGCTTATCCGCCGGATTGAAGCCGGTATCAACGAAACACCCGACGCCAAAGCTGCTGATCTGGTACTTATTAGTGAGTTTGACGATTATGAGGCACTCAATGCTTATCTGGTGCACCCTGCACATCAGGAGTTCGTTGAATGGAACCGGAATAAATGCCCTAAATCAGCAGTGGTAGATTACACCATAACTAATTAGAAATACGAATACTAAATTACTATGTAATGAAGACAATCGTTGGAGTTCTGTTGCTTATCATCCTGTTTTTAGTTCAATCGTGCACAGGTATTGATGGTGAAAGTCATCAGCGGTATACTTCCTATATTGATATTTACTCAACTGTTTTACCAGATAGCGTTTCATTGGGCGATACTATACCTGTTGCAGTTTCCGCCAGCGCTCCCAACGGTTGCTGGTCCGATTTAACCATATACCTTGGCCGGTCGATGGCTTATGATACCATATACGGAATCAAGGCTTCAGGACTTTATGAGTCGTGGAACGGCTTGTGTGCTGAGGTGCTGATTACTACCGACACTGTGTTTCGCGTAGTTCCCGATTCGGCAGCCACCTATGTTTTTATCTCCTATTCAGCAACCCAAATGCCAGTTTACGATACGGTAGTCGTTTTTGATCCGGGAAATACCGGCCGGTAAATACTAACTGTCAGCAGTTGTTTTATCTACCGTTGCAGTGTTTGTATCCATTTTATTCCTGCGTAATTCCGAAGCCATTCTAACAAAATATCCGGTAATAGCACCTAAAAGAAATACGAGTATCAGCATCAGCGCCAGCGAACCGTTCACTTTCCAGAAGAACAGGTTTAACTCCACGTTTCCTGCATTTTGAATTGAAAAAACAACCAGCAGCAAAGCTGAAATAATGATTACAATACTTGATTTCGACATTTTTTCAGGTTTTAGATGTGTACGTTCAAAGTTACGATTATTCCTATCTTTGTGTGTTACTGTAATTAAAGTTTTCAATCTTCTATCCTATGAATACAACCTTACGAATGCTCCGCATAACTACACTGTTATCTGTTACCTTGCTGATAACCCTGGCTGTTTTCCTCAACCGGCAAATGCATTTTGCAAATTTCGGCAGCAATGCAGCCATGGAAAAAGAGTCGGAATCCGGGCGTATGTTCCCATCAGAATGGATGGATATGCAACGAACTTTCCCCTATGGAACCATTAAGACAGATGTTTACCTTCAGGCTATCCGGGGAGCTTCGGCCATGCATAGGAATGCCAGTAGTTCTCGCACTGATTATACCTGGGAGTTTACCGGGCCCACCAATATTGGCGGTCGTATTACCGACATCGAAATTCCTCAGGGATCATTCTCTACTATTTACATTGCAGCAGCTTCGGGAGGAATTTTTAAATCGGTCGATAATGGTCTGAACTGGACCAATGTATTCAAATCACAACCAACTATTGCCATTGGGGATCTCGCTATCGATCCTTCGAATACTGATATAATTTGGGCCGGCACGGGTGAATCCAATGCGTCGAGCCAAAGTTACCGGGGTGATGGAATATACAAATCAGTCGACGGAGGTTTAACCTGGCAGCACATGGGGCTTGATTTAGCCGCCTATTTCGGACGAATTGTTGTTGACCATTCAAATAGCAACCGCGTTTTTGCCGCTGTTTGCGGTAATTTGTTTACCCCTGATGCCAACCGTGGTATTTACCGTACTACCGATGGTGGCAATAGCTGGCAGAAAGTGCTGTTTGTGAGTGATTCAACCTCAGGGATCGACATTGTTCAGCATCCCGGTAATCCTGATATTTTATATGCAGCCATGTGGGAGCGTATGCGCGGCCTGAATTACAGGCGGTCCTTTGGTCCATCATCGGGTATATGGATGTCGGAGGATGGAGGTGATACCTGGATGCAGCTTACCAGTGGTTTACCGCAAGGTGCTAATATTGGTCGTATCGGTTTGGCGATATCGCCCAGCAATCCCTCGGTTTTGTATGC
>Ga0172367_10001532_pt1 | contig 33235 bp, 25 predicted proteins | sample Lak10m_FD_114542 | JGI IMG/M metagenome (GOLD analysis project Ga0172367, IMG submission 114542) | Freshwater microbial communities from Kabuno Bay, South-Kivu, Congo - kab_022012_10m | ecosystem: Environmental > Aquatic > Freshwater > Lake | place: Democratic Republic of the Congo: South-Kivu...
GCTTACCTAAAAGCATTTTTCGTCGTGGCTTTGATTTCCTGCGTCACTTCATCTTTGACCTTCATCTCAATTCCGAGGCTTTCTTCAACTCCATTAAATTTTTGTCCTGTACTTAGAGCATGACTAATATTCTAATTAATCTGGCGGTTGAGGATGATTTAAGTGAAGCGGTATTGAAAGCTATTCTGAATCAGTCAAACCTTCCTTTTTTAGTTGGACAATGTTTAAAGAAAAATGGTAATGGCTACATCAAAAAAATTCTCCCAGGACTTAATCATGCTGCCCAAATTTCTCCCTATCTAATACTAACGGACTTAGATAATAATGAGTGTCCATTATCTCTCCTTGCAAAATGGTTACCTCAACCGAAACACCCAAATCTAATTTTTCGAGTCGCAGTTATAGAAGTAGAAGCATGGCTCTTAGCAGACCGAGAGGCGTTTGCACAGTTTCTTGGAATTTCAGTAGACTTAATTCCTTATGATGTAGATGCAATTCCCGACCCTAAACAATTTTTGATTGAGTTGACCAAGAAATCGAAAAAACGAAATCTGAGGGCTGCGATTGTACCTACCAAAAATAGTACTGCAAAAGTTGGGAAAGATTACAATAGCTCGCTTATTCAATTTGTTGATCAAGACTGGTACTCTGAACATGCGAAACTTCATTCTCAAAGTTTAAGGAGAGCTGTAAATGCGATAGGGAATTTTAAACCTAGTTATTGATCAATCAACTCTAAGTCTATTCTACACAAAGCACTTTTAATTTAAAGGTTCCTACTTTAATTAATTAGGGCTATATTATTGGAATTATTGGACTACTGATTTTGTTGATGATGAGTGTGAAGCGATCGCGCGATCGCCAATATGCTAGAACGATACAAACAAAGATTGGCGAGGATGTATGTTGACAGTTTATTTCACAATTGGTTTACCTGCTTCTGGTAAATCCACATGGGCTAAAGCAAAAGTAGATAAATCCCCCAATGCAATTAAGCGGGTAAATAAAGACGAACTTCGCGCCATGCTTGATAATTCTTACCATTCCAAAGGTAATGAAAAATTTGTTTTAAATATGCAAGATCTGATAATTAAATCAGCGCTAGAGGAAGGAAAGCATGTGATCATCGATAATACACATCTTGCACCCAAACATGAAGTGCGGATTAGAGAACTGATTAAGGGCTTAGCAGTTCTAGAAATAGTAGACTTTCGGGATGTACCTCTAGAGACTTGTATTGAAAGAGATTTGAAGCGGTTTAACTCGGTCGGCGAGAAAGTAATTCGCGATATGTACAATCAATTTATCGCACCGCCGAGGAATCCAAAACCTGCTTATAATCCAGACTTGACCGAGGCAGTTATCTGCGATTTAGATGGAACCATTGCTTTGATTGGCGATCGCAGTCCCTATGATGGCGCTAGCTGTGAGAAAGACTTAGTGAATGAGCCAATACGCTCCATTTTGCTGACATCAGGGAAAGCGATCGTGTTTGTTTCTGGAAGGGAGGACAAATACAAGCCTCAAACCTTGGCATGGTTAGAGAAGCATGGGATCAAATTTGAGAGTCTCTATATGCGAAAGTCTGGTGATATGCGAAAAGATAGCATTGTCAAGAAGGAAATTTATGATCAATTTATCCTTGATAAATACAATGTTGCCTTTGTGCTAGATGATCGCGATCAAGTCGTTAGAGTGTGGCGAGATCTTGGCTTAACCTGCTTGCAAGTTGATTATGGTGATTTCTAGCTTTGATAGCTTCCAAAGTAAGAGTGGCGGCGCTTCGCGCCGCCACTCTTACTTTGGGTTTTGATTTTTCTTGTATGGCTATAGCAATAATCACCAAAGTTTTGGGCAAAGCTGTCCTAATCGTTATAATACAATTGGGAAATTATTAAAATTTGTAAGAATTTATATAGGTTTGCCCAACATATAAGTACCTTGGCATGAATAAATCCATAGCTAAGAACTGTGACGTACGCTGCGTGTAAGTCATAGTCCTTAGGGTACTTATCATGTTGTCAACCTGCTAAGTTTCCCTGAACATTTATCTGCTGTCTGCATTAATCTAAACTTTTATGGCTAGCCTTCCCTCTCTTACTGGTGCTGAAATTCGTGCAAAATTTCTCAATTTTTTTGAGGAACGTGGTCACAAGGTATTGCCTAGCGCCTCACTTGTACCTGCTGATCCGACAGTACTATTAACGATCGCGGGAATGCTACCATTTAAACCAATTTTTTTAGGACAGCAAGAGCCTGAAGTTCCTCGTGCCACCACATCCCAAAAATGTATCCGCACCAATGATATAGAGAATGTGGGCAGAACAGCGCGTCACCATACCTTTTTTGAAATGCTAGGAAATTTCAGCTTTGGTGATTATTTTAAAAAAGAAGCGATCGCTTGGGGATGGGAATTAGTAACTAAAGTATTTCAGCTACCGCCTGATCGCCTAGTGGTTAGTGTCTATCACACGGATGAAGATGCTTTTGTGATTTGGCGTGATGCGATCGGCATTCCCGCCCATCGGATTCAGCGCATGGGGGATGACAATTTTTGGGCTTCAGGAGCGACGGGACCTTGTGGACCTTGCTCAGAAATCTATTATGACTTTCATCCTGAATTGGGTGATGATGCGATTGATTTAGAAGATGACTCAAGGTTCTTAGAGGTTTACAACCTTGTGTTCATGGAATTAAATCGCGATGCCGACGGTAATCTGACTCCATTAAAAAAACAGAACATTGACACAGGCTTGGGTTTAGAAAGGATGGCGCAAGTTTTGCAAGGTGTTCCTAATAATTACGAAACAGATTTAATCTTCCCAATCATTAAAAAAGCTGCGGATATAGCAGGAGTTGACTATCACAAGAGCGATGAGAAAGTAAAGACTTCGCTCAAGGTGATTGGCGATCATGTGCGATCGGTTGTGCATATGATTGCTGATGGTATCAATGCCTCGAACGTTGGGCGTGGCTATGTTTTGCGTCGGCTTCTGCGTCGAGTAGTGCGTCATGGGCGATTGATTGGCATCTCTGGTACATTTGCTTCTGAAGTTGCTGAAGTAGCGATCGCTCTTTCGGAATCGGTCTATACCAACACTCGCGAAAGAGAACAAGTGATCAAAGATGAAATCAGAATTGAGGAAGTTCGTTTTTTACAAACCCTAGAGCGCGGCGAGAAATTACTTGAAGAGATTCTTGCCAAACCTGAAGTAAAAGCCAGCAAAACTATTTCGGGCGTTGATGCTTTCACCCTCTATGATACCTACGGCTTCCCATTTGAACTAACTCAAGAGATTGCTGAAGAAGAAGAATTTGCTGTTGACGCTGATGGTTTTGAATCTGAAATGAAGAAGCAACAAGAGCGATCGCAAGCGGCTCACGAAGATATTGACCTAATGGCAAAGGACAACTGGGCAAATATTGCTAAAGAGATCGGTAAGACTGAATTTCTAGGCTACTCAGAACTTAGTAGTACAGCAACGGTCAAAGCAATTCTCGTTAATGGTGAACTCGTCAAAACCGCGATCGCTGGCAATAAAGTCCAAATCGTATTAGATCGGACTCCTTTCTATGCTGAATCAGGTGGACAGGTGGGCGATACAGGTTATCTCACGATCGGTGAAGCGATCACCAAAATCGGTGATGTTCAAAAACAAGCAGATTTGTTTATTCACATTGGACAGATCGAGCGTGGTGAAATTGCTGTTGGTGATAATGTTAATGCCCAAATTGCCGTATCTGAGCGTCGTCGCATTCAATCACACCACACCGCCACTCACCTTTTGCAAGCAGCACTCAAGAAAATCGTCGATCCTAATGTCTCTCAAGCAGGTTCTTTAGTTGATAGCGATCGCCTTCGTTTTGACTTTAACCTCAATCGGGCTGTCACGACAGAAGAAATCCAGCAAATCGAACTCCAAATCAATAACTGGATCGCCGAAGCTCTTGAGTCTGTAATTGAAGTATTACCCATCGCTCAAGCTAAAGCTAAAGGTGCGATCGCCATGTTTGGTGAAAAATATGGTGCTGAAGTTCGCGTTATGGATATTCCTAACGTATCAATGGAACTATGCGGCGGTACACATGTGAAAAATACTAGTGAAATCGGCGTATTCAAAATCATTGCTGAGGCTGGTGTTGCTTCTGGTGTGCGCCGCATCGAAGCGATCGCAGGTCAAGCGGTTCTGGAATATTTAACGGTGCGTGACAATATTACTAAGGACTTAAGCGATCGCTTTAAGATTAAGCCCGAAGAAATTAGCGATCGGATTACAGGCTTACAGAACGAGTTGAAAAATTCCCAAAAAGAAGTGGAAACTCTCAAGCAACAACTTGCTCTAGTCAAAGCTGATAGCCTCCTGACAGAAGCTAAACTCGTTGGCGATTTCAATGTCTTGGTAGCTCAACTCCCTAATATTGAAGCCGAAGCTTTGAAATCTGCTGCCGAAAAACTCTCAGCGAAACTCGGTAACAGTGCCGTAGTTCTCGGCTCCTTTACTGAAGATGGCAAAGTAACTTTGGTTGCTGCCTTCAGTAAAGAGGTCAATGCTAAAGGCTTACAAGCTGGCAAATTTATCGGCGCGATCGCCAAAATTTGCGGCGGCGGCGGCGGCGGTCGTCCAAACCTTGCTCAGGCAGGTGGTAAGGATGCAAGCAAGTTACCCGAAGCCCTAGAGGCTGCGGAATCTCAGTTAAAAACTGCGCTTTCATAAAGATAGTAGAAGGGGTGCAATTCATCTCTTCTATTATTATTCCAAAGCACAAAGTGACGTAGCCATTTTGCGCGTTCGTCGAATTGACGTTGAATTAGTGTTAGAGACAATAATGGAGTTAAGATCATGCTGACTAACATCAGAATGTTAATACAGGCTTGTCAAGACTCATCAATTACCTATGAGATTTTGCATCCTAATCAAAACTTAGTCAAAGTCATAATTAGCGATCGCGAATATTATTTCACTAACTATTCAACACCTTTAACACCTCAATCAGTTGCTGAAATTTTTAAAGATAAGCAGTACTTTTATCAAGTCTTCCAAGATGTAGTGAAGATGCCACGCACTTTATCCTTCATTTCTCCTTATTGTGATGAGAAATATAAAGAGTACTTACAGTTCTCTTCCATAGATGAAATTGTTGCTGAAATCGAGAAAAAATTTGAATTCCCAATCATTCTCAAAAGAAATCGAGGATCGGGAGGAAGCAATGTCTTCAGATGTCATGATTTGCAGAAAATGCGAAAGGCTCTAGAGTATATCTTCAATATAAATTCTAAAAACTACGACTATATTGCTCTTGCACAAGAATCTATCAATATCGTCAAAGAATATCGTTGCGTATGTCTCAATGGCGAACAAGTGATTTTGTACGATAAAGACTTTTCGCAAGCAAAATTTACTGGCAATCTGAGCCCTTTACATTGGGAAGGGGCGATCGCTAAACAAGTAAGTGATTCTCAAGTGACTCAGGCGATCGCCAAATTTATTAAACCAATCTTTCAAAAAATGGCGATCGCTTATGTGGGTCTAGATGTTGCTTTGGATGATCAGGGGAGTTACTGGTTAATCGAAGCAAACTCACACCCAAATTTTGATATTTTCATTCGGGACAATGGGGAAGAAGCGATCGTGCAGCTTTTTCAAAAAGTCCTCGAATATTTAACATCAAAGAACAAAATGGCGTAGCTATTTTGTTCTTTCAAAACCCTTACAGGTTTTGTTTCTTAATCGACAAAAGTGTAGCCACACTTCTGTCGATTGGTATAAAAACATAAAAAAATGGGGCAGCGGTAGGCGCTGCCCCATTTTTGGATTAAAACTATAGCAAGCCAATTTGAGAAAGAATACCTTGACCAGTGAGCAACTCTGTCGCCAAACCGATAACGAAGCCAAGCATTGCAAGACGACCGTTCCAAGTTTCAGCGAAGTTATTAAAACCAAATTTGGGATCTGTAGGTGTTGTGCCAGACATTGCAATTATCTCCTGTGTGTTTTTGATTTCTAGACTTTAAAAATCTTTGCTTGAATTAATATTACTTTATATTTCTTAACAAGCTATACCACCAAAGGTAGATTCGATAAACAAAAGCTGCCGAAATCATGCGATCACGGCAGCTCTTGTAAAAAATAAAAATAAATGAGAGCGATAATAATAGCCAAAGCTATTAATTAGACATCGTAAGTTGCCTTACCTGTAAACTTGACGCTTATAGGGTTAGGGTTATCACCAATCTTGCGGCTGACGCTATTAGCGGCAACACGACCAGCATTCACCTTCTCAGGGAATACACCATCACTAGGATGTAGATAAACTTGGTCGCCATTAGGAAATTCGCGCCAGATTTTGTAATTAGTGATCTTAAATTTACGCAACTGTGTACCCAAAGCAAGAGCTTGCTCTTTCTTGGCTAAGTAAAGCAAGTTGTCGCCACTGACCATAGTTGCAGCGCCGCCTGTAGGCATTTCAAATACTTGTTCTTTGGGGCTATTCCAACAGATCAGGTACTTTTCCTCAGTAAAGGCTGCGTTGAGTAGGCCACCAGTGCTACCGCCCCAAATTGGAGTTTTGCCTGAAGGCTTTGCTATTGTTTCTTCTGACATTGAGATGTTCTCCCAAATTGCGTATACGCTTTTGATATCAAGAGCAAAGATATCATTTCTACATACCCCTGATTCAAGCTTACTTAACGTTACTTTACGAAGCTTGACAAAACTTTTAAAGAAAACCCAAATAATTTTTAATAAGACTGGCAAAGCCAGTCTTTCAGCGCTTTGCGCTAATTTCAAACCCAGAAGAGACATTAAAAGTGGCGCTACGCGCCACTTTTAATGTCTCTTCTGTATCCCTTAAAGCCTAAATAGACTGTATTAAAAATTATTTAAGTTCAAGTCATGAGCTAATTAGACGGCTAAGATACCGCTCAATCAGGATGGCAGCAACAATGTCATCAATGGGACGATCAGGCGATCGCATTCCGAGGGGGATTAACTTCATTAAGCCTTTGGCTGGATTAATTTGCCAAAATCTTTGACGCGCTTCTTCGCTACTAAATCGTTCATCTACGGTAATAATGCGTAAATCTGGGAATGTGGATTGTAGTTCAGTTTTCCATTGCTTAGAGGCAGTTTGATCACCCATGATCATCAGGGAAATGGGATAGCTATCTAACAAGTTACCGACTTTAGCGATCGCGTCTAAGCTGGGGATGACTGCCTGAAAATGCAGCTTACGATCTAAGCCCATAACAGCGACTCCACATTTTTGTTTTCCTGGATCGAAACCTAGCAGCACAGATAGATATTCCTAAGTTGATAATTCGTAATTCGTAATTTTTGTTTCGCTTTTCATGATTATATCCTTTGCATAAATTCGTTAAGCCCATTACGATAGGTTTCAAGGGAATCCAGAAAGCCACCATTGTGATCGCCGCGCAGTTTGACTAATTTTTTTGTCGGATTGGCTACTTGAAAGTTGCGATCGCCATGATGAAAGGGGATGATCTCATCATCAATGCTATGAATCACTAAAACAGGGATTTTAATGCTGGGCAAGCGCTCAATAGAGTTGTAGGAAAATCGCGACAGCAATCGAATTGGCATAAATGGATAAAGCTCAGCCGCGCGATCGCTAATTGAGGTAAATGTCGAGGCAAGAACCAAACCACCTGCATTATTGTTGCCATTTTGTTGTGAGATTTTCTGAGCTAAATAAGAGGCGATCGCCCCCCCCAGAGATTCACCATAAATAATAATTTTTTGTGGAGGAATTTGTCTTTCTTGCGTCAGATATTGCCATGCCGCTTCAACATCCGCATAAGTTCCTTCTTCGCTAGGAGTCCCGCCACTTTTGCCATAGCCACGGTAGTCAAATAGGAAAGTCCCCAGACCTAAATCTCTAAAGATGGGTAAATAACTAATGCGGTGGCTAATATTGCCACCATTACCATGACAAAATAAAATCACGCCTTTGCCAACTAAGTCATTATCTTTAGCTGGTACTAACCAAGTATCTAAATTGACGTTATCTTTAGTGGTAATTTGAATATTTTCAAACTTTATCCCAAGAATTGCAGGTGTTTCTATGACATCTTTACTTGGCATAAAAACTAAGCTTGACTGACCAATGTATAAGACAATCGCTAAGCCAATATATGCAAAGGCAAGAATGCGAATAACAGGTAGTAAAAACTTCTGAAATATTTGGAGTAATGGTTGTAAATTTTGACTCATATTTCCTCTAGTATTAGCAAACGAAGCCAAGCACTGTAGGCGGATCGAAAAAACTTGCCATTTCCAGTAAAGGGGCGATCGCTATTTGGTTAACCAGACCTTCACTAATATGTCCATGATGGCGATGGTAAAGATAGCGTTCTTTCAATAAATCACAACGTGCTTTCTCCGCTTCGGTCAACTCTGGTAAGTCTTCATACCATTCACTGAAGAAGCGATCTCTAAGAGATTGCTGCACAGAAAACTTGGCTTCTACTTCTTGCAAGCTATTCACATATTTAGAAATTGCTAATGTCGTTACCATCGCTTCTATCCCTTGTTTTTGGCATCTAATTTTCAATTTTTAATTTTCTAAATTTTTATTAGATTATTAACAGCTTCTTCAATATTTTTTTGTTTAATTAAAGACTCACCAACTAGTACTGCACTTGCACCACAATTTTGCACAAAATCTAAATCTTGACGGGTATAAATACCAGACTCGCTTACCCAGAGATATTTATTTCTAGTGGCTGGATCTAGTCTATCCATTAAGACTTTAGTCTGCTCAAGCTCGACGACAAAATTTTCTAAATTGCGATTGTTAATCCCGATTAAGCGTACATCAGGAATTTGCAAAACCCGATCTAATTCCTCTTGCGTATGCACTTCAACTAGAGCCGTCATCCCCAACTGATGAATTAATGCTTGTAACTCAGTCAAATCAGCATCCGTAAGGATCGCGGCAATTAATAAAACAGCATCCGCACCATGAGATCGCCCCCAATAGATTTGATAGGGGTCAATAATAAATTCTTTGCACAGTAAAGGTAAATCCACGACTTGACGCACTAGTTGCAGATTCTGAAAGCCGCCTTGAAAAAATTCTGAGTCCGTTAATATTGAGAGACAACTTGCGCCACCAATTTCATAGGCTAAGGCGATCGCTTGAGGATCAAAATCTTCACGAAAGACACCTTTGCTAGGTGAGGCTTTTTTAACTTCAGCGATCAATGCGGGTTTGGTTCGAGAATTTTGCAAACTGCCATAAAAGTCTCGCGGGGGCTGGACATTTGCAACTCGAAACTTCACTGCATCTAGCGCCTCGTTGGCATACATTTGAGCTACCTCACGTTCTTTATGCCAGACAATTTTTTCTAAGATATTTTGGGGCGCATCAGTGAGGGCAGCGATCGCATAGCCTTTGTGTTGGGCAAATTCAGACTGGCGGCGTACTTGCATTGACAAAACAACTCTTAGGGTGAAAGGAAACAATTTTTAGCATAAATCAATTTATGGAAAACCTATCTAGACAGCGCTTTTGTAACTAGCTTCATAAATAGTGAAGTTTCTTTATAAGCAAAGCGGTCATTTTTCGGTATATTTGCCTGTGTAATCTGAGTCGAGCATAGTTTTTATGAGCGCGATCGCAAACTCTAACCAACCTGAAGACAAGCCAAAGACTTCGCGAGTTCAAGCTTATTGGCGAAATATCCCTTGGAAAAAGTTAACTAGTTTGATAATGGCGATCGCCCTGTGCTTTTACCTCACGGCTTGCGGTGGTGATAGTAAACCAGTTAGTAAAAAATCTCCAACTAAAGCAGTAGCTTCCCCTATAGTCAATATCACCGAAGTTTCACCGCCCACGGAAATTCAACGCCTCAGTCGCTTACTTGAGCGCTACACACCTCAGGTAAGTATCATCAGTCCGAAACCTGATGAAGTTTTAAACGATACGCAAGTATCTGTGAAATTTGATGTCAAAAATTTGCCAATTTTCAAAAATGCTGATTTTGGTCTAGGTCCACATATCCATGTGACTTTGGATAACCAAGAATACAAAGCTGTTTATGATCTCAATCAAGCCGCAACATTTGATCATCTCAGCGCAGGAACTCATACTATTCGCGCCTTTGCTTCCCGTCCTTGGCATGAGAGCTTCAAAAATCAAGGCGCATATGCACAGACTACTTTCCATGTTTTGACTAAGACAGGTGAAAATACACCAGAATCCAAGATCCCTTTACTTACCTACAGTCGTCCTGTAGGAACCTATGGGGCTGAGCCAATCATGCTTGATTTTTATCTACAAAATGCACCATTGCATTTGCTGGGCAAAGATGAAGAGATGCTTGATGATTGGCAAGTTCGCGCCACCATTGACGGAAAAAGTTTTACCTTTGATCGCTGGGAGCCAATCTATCTCAAAGGCTTTAAAACTGGACAGAACTGGGTAAAACTGGAATTGCTAGAGCCAGATGGCGATGCGATCGCCAATGTGTTTAATAGCACTGCTCATTTGATTAATTATCAACCTAATGGCTCTGATACTTTATCCAGATTAGTCAGTGGTGAAAAGATTGCCAATATTGATGCGATCGTTGATCCTAATTACGTTCCACCCACCCCTGAGCCAACTCCTCCACCTGTTGTCGTAACTCCTGCCCCTGTCGTAACTCCTGCTAAGGTGGAAGAAACCTCTCAGTCTGCATCAGATGCTCCGACAGCGACACCTCAAGCCGCAGTTAAGACAGAAGAAGTAAAACCTGCGGATAAAACTGCGCCAGCTTCAGTTGTGCCTGTGGTTCCTGTAGTCGTGCCTGTAGCTCCTGCTCCAGTTGCCCCTGTTATCCCCGCTCCTGTCAAAGCAGCGCCGATCGCTCCAGTGAAGGTCAAATCTGAACCCGTGGTTACTCCAGTGAAAGCTGCACCAGAGTCTGTTAAGGCTGCACCTGTGACTACACCTGTTAAATTAGCTCCAATTCCAGTCAAGACAGTACCTGTAGTTGTTCCGCCAATCAAGACAACACCTGCGGTGAAGCCAACAGCAGAGCCTGTAAGTTCTAAGTATGCTCCTAGATCCAATCCTGAACCTGTCAAAACTGCGCCTGTAGTTAAGCCTACATCTATAGAACCTGTGAAGTTTAAGACTGTGCCCTTGGTTAAGACTACGCCTGTTGTAGAACCTGTCAAGGCTAAGCCCATCGTTAATGTCACTACCCCTCCTGTTGTTGCACCAACGAAGGAACCAATTATTCAGCCAGTAGCTAAGGATCTAACTTCTACAGAAACCAAATCTAAACCAGATTCCCAAGCTGCTGATGCAGCCTCCAAGGATGTTCCAGAAAGTGCCTCCAATAAATTGAAGAGTTACCTCAAAAATCTCAACTTGAGACGAACTAATACCCCAGATAAAACTGAGACAAAACCAGAGGATAAGTCTGCTGAACCTGTGAAAGCAAGTACAGATGCTAAGCCTGAAGCCAAGCCCACTGATAATGCTCCCGCTGTAACAGATCTTTCGACTAGCTCGACAATTCCAATTAAGGTATTAACAAAGTCTGGCAAATAAGTTATACAAAAGCGCAAAATGGCTCAGTCATTTTGCGCTTTTGTATAACTGACGTTAAAAAAGCGACGCAATGCGTCGCTTTTTTAGTAAGTGCCAAAGGCAGGCCAAATAAACCTTTATACCAATTCACAGAAGTGTCGCCACACTTCTGTGAATTAAAACCCAAACCCTGTAAGGGTTTTGAAAGTACAAAATGGCGTAGCAATTTTGTACTTTGGTATTACTGGCAAAGGATTATGCAATTTCTGAGGGAGTCGATGAAACGACGGGATTAACTTTTTTCTGAGTATCTAATACTCGATAAATGCCTGTTTCTTGTTTTTTCCCTTTGAGAGCATATTTGCCCACAAACTCAGTTTTGAAATTGTTATTTAGCCGCTGTTGAGTCTCTTCACTAATCAAAATATGGTGGGGACCACCGTCCACTTCTTTATTAAAACTTTCTAGACGGGCAGCGATATTCACTGCATCTCCTAAAACTGAATACTCTAAACGTTCATCACTACCCAAACTACCAGCAATCACAGTACCAGAGTTAATCCCAATTCCTGTCGAGACAGGAGGTAATCCTTGGGCTACCCACACCTCATTCATTTCTGCTAACTTACGGGCGATCGCCAAAGATGCAGCAACAGCACATTGAGCATCACGGGCACGCTCCACTTCATTGCTATGGGGAATTGGTACGCCAAATACTGCCATGACTGCATCACCAATATACTTGTCGACCATGCCGCCATGGGCTAAAACTTCATTAGCGATCGTTCCCAAATAATTATTGAGCCAATTTAGCGTCTCCCCTGGAGCCTGCGCCTCCGCCGCGGTACTAAAGTTTCGCATATCCGTAAACAAGACAGTCACGTATACCTCTTGTCCATTAATTCGCCCCTCTTGCAGAAACTTTTCACGGTTTGACCAAATGATATCGGCTAACTCCTTAGAGACATGTCGTGAAAACAATCCCATCAGCACTTTGCGTTCTGATTGCTGAACTGCAAGCTGATAAGCCATAACCAACACATTCGCCGAAATCAGACCAAATAGAGCAGGGAATAAGGGTATCCACAAAGCCTGACCAAAAGCAAAATAACTAACCCAAACTAAGCCCCCAGTGAAAATACTTAAAAGTCCAATATTTTCGCCAGCATGGCAAGTAAATGCTGCCATCGCACCACCAGCGATCACCCAACATAAAATCCAGATGTTTTCGACTTCATTTGACCATACCTGAATGAATCGGCGACCGTCTAAAGTACTACTAATCAACTGACTGACAATATTTGCATGGACTTCAACCCCATACATCACCTCACCCTCAACATTGACAGGTGTAGCAAAGCTATCTTTAGTACTTTCGGCAGTTACACCTATTAGGACGACGCGATCGCGTAGTTTCTCAGGAGCAACGCGCCCCTCAAGCACATCAGTAGCTCGAATATGCTCGAAAGCTCGCACCTTGCCCCGATAGCGAAGCATCATTTGATACCCGCTATCATCCTCCTTACGATATGCCCCATAATTCGCAGTTAATCTGGGAATTATTTGGTTGCCTGCCTTAAACTGAATTGCATCGGGGTTAAATTCAAAGCTTTTTTTGTGCAATTTTTGTAAATATAAATTGGCGATCTCAAAGGCAAAAGACCCTGAATCCCCAACGATTGAAGCCCGCCGTACAATTGCCCCTTTGTCAGTAGGTAAGTTGACATATCCATAGGTGCTAATTGGTTCTAGATCTTTTGCAGGATCAACACCACTTCTACCTGCTACCGTGGCAATAAACTTAGCGTTGACCACATTTCCTGCATTCTTAATTGCAGTTACTAAATCACTCCGACCTTCTAATACAGGTAAATCTAGATATTTATCAATGCCGATTACTGTCGGTTTGGCTACGGCAATTTGATTAATTAGTTTGGCAAATAAGCGATCTGAAATCGGCCATCGCTCAGAATATAGCTTAGAAAAGTCTTGAATGTCAGCTTCTGAAATTTCGACAATGACCACACGACGATCTTGTGGCTCATGGAGTTGCGATCGCATCAAGCTGTCATAGACCCAAAGCTCAATTTCTTTAAATGATCCATTTTCTCTTAATACTAAGACTCCTAGAGAAAACGAAAAAGTAATCAACCCAGCTACTAATTGCTGGTGATTACGCTTACAGAACGCTCCGAAATTAACCAAAGCTAGAGGTAGTTTCATTGCGGTTGCCAAAGAGAAAAGAGTGAGTCGTTACTTTTTGTCAAGAATCGAGTTTTTGATACCAAAGCACAAAATGGCTACGCCATTTTGTGCTTTCAAAACCCTTACAGGGTTTGGGTTTTAATTCACAGAATTGTTGCCACACTTTTGTAAATTGGTATTACAACAATAGCAATTGAATCTCATTGTTGAAATAGTTCACTTTACCTCACAAATTAGCCCCTGCAATCTAATGAAGAATCAATTCTTTTGGTATCGCGACACTAAAAAATAATTTTCAATCTTACTGTGGGCTACTAATGTAATACCGAAGCACAAAATGGCGTAGCCATTTTGTGCTTTCAAAACCCTTACAGGGTTTGGGTTTTAATTCACAGAAGTGTAGCCACACTTCTGTGAATTGGTATAACTTTTACTCAATCTAACTGCATCGCTCTATGTCTATACATCGGCGAAATTGCGTGAACTCAAAAAAAGAGGCGGTGCAAAGCACCGCCTCTTTTTTTGAGAAATTAATTATTTCCAGTTCTTAGCAACAACTTCGGCTAAATCAACAACACGTTGGCTATAGCCCCACTCGTTGTCATACCAAGCTACAACTTTTACCATGTTGCCACCCATAACCATAGTTAGAGAGGAGTCAACGATTGAAGACACGTCAGTACCACGATAATCAATCGATACCAAAGGTAATTCGTTATATTCTAAAATGCCCTTCAGTGGACCTTCAGCGGCAACACGGAATGCTTCGTTAACTTCTTGAGCGATCGTGTGTTTTTCAACTTCAACCACAAAGTCTACAACTGAAACGTTTGGAGTTGGTACACGCAAAGCAATCCCATTCAATTTGCCAGCAAGCTCAGGCAAAACAAGCGCAACTGCCTTAGCGGCACCAGTGGATGTTGGCACAATGCTCAAAGCGGCGGCTCTAGCACGGCGCAAATCACGGTGGCTTGCATCGAGCAATCTTTGGTCACCAGTGTAGCTGTGTGTGGTGGTCATGACACCTTTAATGATGCCAAAATTTTCTTGAATAATTTTGGCAACCGGGGCTAGACAGTTGGTTGTGCAGCTAGCGTTACTGATGATGTGATGAATATCGTGATTGTACTTATCTTCGTTTACACCAACTACAAACGTACCATCTTCGTTTTTGCCAGGTGCTGTAATCAAAACTTTCTTAGCGCCTGCGCCAATATGTCTACCAGCACCAACCTTGTCAATGAATACGCCTGTAGATTCAATAACTAGATCAATACCCCAATCTTTCCAAGGTAGGTTGTCAGGATTGCGATCGGAGACTGTTTTGATGGTTTTGCCATTGACAGTAATTGTGGTGTCATCAGCACTAACTTCACCCGCAAATTTGCCGAGCATGGAGTCGTATTTGAGCAAGTGAGCGTTAGTTCTGGGATCGGATGTATCGTTAAGTCCAACTACTTCTATGTTTGTTTCTGAGCGACCAGCCCAGCATCTAAGAAAATTACGTCCGATGCGTCCAAATCCATTAATCGCTACCCTGATAGTCACTTCTTGTCGCCCTTTATATAAATTTAATTTTTTACTTTAATCTGATGCCTATGATACCGAAAAACCGTCACCAATTTATTCTCTGTTCAATCAAAATTTTGAATCTTTCTAAAAACCAAAAAGGTAGGAGCAATCATGTTGCTCCTACCTTTTTGGTTTTTAAATGAAATAGGCTACGCGTATTTCATGTATTTATTTGTTAGCTACTTGTTTGTTAGCTACTTGTTTGTTGGCTACACCGTAGTTGGGATTTTTGATTTCGCAGGTGCAAAGCTAGGCACAACAATCGATTTGTCTTGCTTGGTGAGACGATCGTATAGCTGCTGGGTGTTGGGGTAGTTAGCCGCAGGGAATGTCTCGAAGCGGTTATAAGGTACTACATCTTCACCAAATGCATCAAGAAATTCACGGCTGTTAACCATTTCCGTAACCATTGCTTTAATACCACTGGTTGCCAAAATCAAGTTGTATTTGCGAATTTCAGCTTGGTCGAGGGGCGCACGTCCTAAGAAATGCTTTGTACCCAATTCGATCACCTTGGTGTTCGGGAATGGTGTGTAGAATTCCTTGATGTAAAGATCGGATGTACCGATCGCCAAGATGAATTCCTTGACCGTGGTTTCTTTGTTGAGCAACTTAGAAGTAAATTGGCTGAATTGTGAATCAGCAACGTAGGCATCCATGTCTCGCTCAAACACTTGACGATAAGCAGCCCGTACCAAAGCGCCTGCTTCCACTGGATCAGTGGTGGTGAGCTTGAAGATCTTGCGTTGCTCACGTTTCTTATCAACACCTTGGTTAATGCGATCGCGGATCGATACAGAAGAACGCTCTTCGGTAACTTGACCAAGTTCGACAAACTTAGGTGTTGGTTCAACCACAACCTTAGTGCCTTTATCTTCGCTCAAAGTACCAGTGCGATTGCTACGTAGTGATACACCTGCGGGGGTCAGATAGCGTTCGTAAGGAACGGTGTCTTCACCAAAGGCTTGCTCGTATTCCTTGGTGTCAAGGATCGCATCAACGACAGCGTAGAAACCTTTCTTTGAGGCAAGATCAAAGTAAGCGTTCATTTCAGGACGACCATAGGTAGGACGACCCAAGAGGCGGCGGTGCATGTATTCGATCGCCTTACAAACATAGAGTTTAGTCCAGTAGCGATCGCGGAAAGTGGGTGACTTCGCCAAAATGCGGACAAATTCACGCACGGATATATCGCCATTTTCTAGCTGAATTTCGGCAACGGTTTGGCGCTGACCAGCATAGGGGATAAAGCCAATGACTTGTAGGTAAATAGCGCGAATTACCGCTTGGGTAGAACTCTCAGAGCTAGTGATGCTTAAGCCTTTAACCGATGACTTTCTAGCACCTTTACCAATCTTGACGTTATCACGTAGGGTTTGATCGAGCTTGAATACCTTGGGACTCATTGGATCAATTGAGCCAGTTGCCGATGGGTTACCAAGTTGGTTGGTAATACCAGCGCCATTGCGGATCAAGATGCGACGAGTATCTTTGCCGAAAGGAGCAGGTGATGCGCTTGGATTGCGAGTTTCTTTGGGGAAAATTGCGCCAAACTTAATTTCTAGAGGATCATTACCAGCACCGTAGACATGCTGATCGGGCAATGGACTCTGGTAAGCCGCAAACAAGGTGATGAATTGGGGAACCTTGCGGAAAGGTGCTGAGTAGTTGAACAAGTCAAACTGAGCGCCCCAGTTTCGAGCAGTTTGAGCTTCCTGTCCGTATCCACGTTGGTAAGGTACGGTTTCTTCGCCGAAGTAGTCACTGTACTCTCTAGAATTAACTAGCGCATTGACTAGGGCGGGTAGACCACCTTTGGAAACGATCGCAAAGTAAGCAGCTACTTCTTCACGGCTCTCAGGTGAGCGCCCAAGAAAATGCTTAAAGGCTAACTCGACGGCGCGGGAGTTGATGAAAGGCAGGAAAAACTGATCGCGGTATAACGGCGATAAACCCAATCGGCGCACAAATTCACGTACCGAGATTTCACCATTTTTCACCTTAGAATCAAGATCAGAAACTCCTTGACTGTAGGCACGGGCGATATCACGCTCAAAAATTTGACGATAGGCTGCTTTGACTACTTCATTTTTCTCAGCCCCAGTCATAGCAGCTTTCATCACAAACTTTTGACGACGCTCTGCTGTGTTGAAGTAGATCTGAGGTAGAGCCAATCCTTGCAAGTCGGGAGAGTTGCGCTGGCGGACTTTGGGTGATGGGGTTGCAGCCTTGAATTCAGCGATCGCTACATCCATATACTGCTTAATAATTTCAATTGCAGTAGGATCGTTCGCGAAATAGCTTGCTGCTGCTTGCTTCATAGTTTGTAAAGCAACGATTGTGGCATCGGTCGAGCAAGCTGCCTCAATGATTTCACGTAAGCCACGCACATTCTGAGCAAGGATATTGGGATCACCTGCGACGATCGCGTAAGTGGCGTAGCGCAAAAACCATGACAAGTCACGTAGGGACTTCTTCATGCGGTCTGCGCCATAACGGGAAATGTTAATCGGGCGGAAATTGGCTGGAGGTGCATCTACAACACCAGTAAGCCCCGTATTACTGAAGAAATTCTTGATGGTTCCTAAAAAGCCACCTTCGCTTGCTTCGGTATAAGTGGTTGTCCCAAGTTCCATGCCGACCTTGACATCAACTACGCGACCAGCACGATCAATTTCAAGCTCTTCTGAACCTTTGGGCTTTTCCAAAAAGGCCATGGCGGCTCCGCCCGTAAAAATACGGCTAGCTGCCTTGGATACAATGTTGTCTGAGTTTTTGGTCAAAACCGCAGCTATTTCGATGCGCTTGAGTCCAGATTGAAAGTATGTGGACAGATCATCTAGTTCGCTACGAGTCGCAAAGCGATCTTGTTGCTCTATCTGGGAAATTGTGGAAGTTATAGCGGTCTGATATAGACGAGGGCGGGCATTTACTGCACCACTTGACGCTGTTACGCTCATGTGTCTGCCTTATGATCTTTAAAGGGTATGTAAAAAGTCGAAATAATAACTACCCAGTATAGGGTTTTCCAACTAAATATCTAACTCTATCTCATCAGAAAATGCTGCATTTACAGGTATTTCAACCAAAAACTAACGATAAGTTTTGTAAAGCAAGTACTTATGATGTAACGTCAGTTCGACGAAAGCGAAAGATGGTAAGAATCGCTAAGCGATTCTTACCATCTTTCGCCATTTGCGGTTTGCGAAGCAAACCGCAAATGGCTATATCGAACTCACGTTAGTATATAAATCTAAACTCAAAAAATCAGATAGCCGATCTTACTGGTGTTAACTATATGGTCGCAACCATTGCTAAGCCGCTTACCCTAGAGGAGTTTCTGCAATTGCCAGAGACTAAGCCAGCTAGTGAGTATATTGATCATCAAGTCATCCAAAAACCTATACCTAAAGGACGACATAGTTGCTTGCAGTATGAACTTTGCAATGCAATAAACCAATCGGCTAAACCGCAAAAAATTGCCTATGCTTTTCCAGAGCTAAGGTGTACCTTTGCCGATCGCTCAATCGTTCCAGATATCGCAGTTTTCCAATGGCAAAATATCCCATTTCTAAAAAATGGCGAAGTTCCCGATCAGTTTAACCTTGCGCCAGATTGGATTATTGAAATTCTTTCACCTGAGCAAAACGCAAATAAAGTTATTGGCAAAATTTTGCTGAGTCTCCAAAATGGTAGTTAATTAGGCTGGTTTCTCGATCCTAGCGATCACAGTATCCTCACATTTCTACCTCATCAACAACCAATCTTGATGACTAATAGCGATCGCCTGATCACCTTAGAGACAATTTACTTAGATCTCATAGTTGAAAATGTGTTTAGTTGGCTAAAAATGGGTGGATAGGCTCATGCGTTGGAAAATGGTGATCGCGAGAAAGTATCAGTAGCACTAATGAATTGACTATTCGCGCTCAAGAGAATGTCATCGTTGGACAAGATCCTCCGCCCGATTTGGTTTTAGAAGTGGATATCACGAATCCTAGCGATCGCCGTTTACCGATCTATGCGCTTCTCGGCGTGCCTGAAGTCTGGCGTTATGATGGCTATAGTTTGAAGTTTTTAGGTTTAAAAAATGGTGAATATGTTCCTATAGAAAATAGCTTGTCTTTTCCATCTCTACCCGCAGCAATTATGGTGGAACATGTGCAGAAGAGATTGCTCATAGGGGAGAGTAAAACTTTAAAAGAGTTTCGTGCATGGGTCAGGGCAAATTATTCATAGCAAGGTGAAGTTTAAATTTGGCAAAAATTTCTGCTTTTACCATCTCTAGCAAGCTCTTAGGGATTCTACATAAAAAAGATGGAAGGCAAAGCCTTCCATCTTTTTTATGTAGTTTCTGTAGGTTCAGTTGACGATTCAGAAGTTGCTGCGCTGGTTGCTGCGGTTTCTTTCTGAGTACGTTTTTTACGCTCAGCTTCCACCATGTCCGCAATCATTTGACGCGCTTGCTCGATCTTTTCAAGATTAGAACGATATAGATCTATATCTTTAATTAGGCGATCGCTACCAAATTTCAGCGTTTCACCCACTAATTTAATCAGTTCCTCACGCTTGGTATTATCAGCGATATCTTCTGGATTGCTAATTTCTAGCAATGCATAGAGCCCTACACCTAGCAAACGACTATATTTAAAATTTTCTTTGTTAGCAATCGTCCTTAATTGTCCAGACAAAGGCTCAAGATTGATGCTAGCGTCTAAGTCTGTCAGGAGGGGTTTAATTTCTTGTGGTGATCGTGTAGCGAGGTCGCTCAGAGTTGCCGCGTCTTGGCGAACGCGATCAGAGTCAAACTGAATCGCTGAACACAATGCATGAAATACCGCAAAACGATCGGTTTCAGGCTTGTACCCCACTGTAAAGCGATCAAAAGTTGTCACAAAACCTAATGCAAAAATTGCGTCATAGGAAAATGTTTGATTGACTTTAAGTAGATGGACTTCCACCAAAAGCTCATCTACAACCCGTCTATAGACTTGATTGACTGGTTTGGGGAAAGCTAAATAAAAATCTTTTTTAGTATCAGAAACAGTACGAACGGTATTCACAGTCAACAAAACCTAAAGACAAGATAACTTAAATTATCATCGCACAGTTAGCCATAGCATCAGTCTATCGCTATAGATAAATTATACCAAAGCACAAAATGGGGTAGCCATTTTGTGCTTTCAAAACCCTTACAGGGTTTGGTTTTTAATTCACAGATTTTAATTCACAGAAATGTAGCTACACTTCTGTGAATTGGTATTACAAAATTACGAGCAGATTTGTGTGTGGTAACTATAATGTTCTACAAATAGAGTCAGTGCGGCTCTGCCACATTTGCTAAAAAAAATTTCTTGATTTGGATTTGAAAGCAACGTGTTGTAATTCTAGGCGATCGCGATATTAAAAATTTTAGGTAAATCTAGCCATGAATTTAGCTCAGCTAATTTCCGAAACCGCAGTAAAATATGCTGACAAACCTGCGATCGCATTTGGAGGCAAAACTTGGACTTATCAAGATTTTGATCTGCAAGTGCAACGTTATGCCGTTCACCTAAATCACCGAGGTATCAAAAAAGGAGATCGCGTTGCAGTCCAACTCCCAAAATGCATCGAATTTTTATTTTTTCATTTTGCGATTCTCTCCATTGGCGCGATCGCCCTACCACTCAATCCCGATTATCGTCCTGAAGAAATTGACTATTTCTTGACGGATTCAGGCTGTTCTTTATATGTGACCACTGGCGATATTTTTAGCAAGGTACAATCAACAATCCAGCATTTATCAGAATTGCAAGTCCTCCTCAAAGAAGAACAACTTCCTCCGACGATAGAAGCTATTTTTCCCAAATATGTCGCAAGTGGTGATGATATTGCCATGATCTGCTACACATCAGGCACAACGGGACGCTGTAAAGGCGCGGCAATTTCCCATCACAATCTCATTGCAAATATGAAGGCGCTACATAAAGCATGGGAATGGAGCGATCGCGATATTCTGCTCCATGTTTTGCCTCTATTTCATGTACATGGCTTGAATGTCGCCGCTTTAGGCTGTCTCTACGCGGGTGCAACCATGATCATGCTAGAGAAATTTGACCCATGCCGCGTCTGGGAGACCTTAACATCATCAAATTGCACCTTGTTCATGGGAGTTCCCACCATTTATCAACGACTGATTAATGAATGGGAAAAACTAGAACCTCAACCAGATTTGCGTAATATGCGCCTATTTGTTTCTGGTTCCGCACCCCTCAGCGATCAACAGTTCTCTCAATTTGAAAATATGACAGGGTTTCGCATCCTTGAACGTTACGGTATGACTGAAACAGGCATGAATGCATCGAATCTTATTGATCCAGAACATCGCAAAGCCAAAAGTGTTGGTTTTCCTCTGGATGGAGTAGAAATTCGGATCGTTAATCGTGATGGTGAGGATGTGGCGATTTCTGAGGTCGGTGAAGTCTGGGTTCGTGGCGCAAATGTCTTTCAAGGCTATTGGGGTATGCCAGACAAAACAGCAGAATCATTTACAGATAGATGGTTTCACACGGGTGATCTGGGATTTCAAGATCCCGATGATCACAACAGACTGTACTTAGTCGGTCGTGCTAAGGAGCTAATTATTACAGGTGGATTTAATGTCTATCCTAAAGAAGTTGAAAATGTTCTTGAATCCCATGCAACTGTCAAAGAATCGGCGGTAGTAGGATTGCCAGATGCTGATTTTGGTGAAAAAGTAGTTGCGGCGATCGCCCTTAAAGAAGCTACTACAATTACCCATGAAGAATTAATTACCCATTGCAAAAGCCGCCTCGCCGCATACAAATGTCCTAAGCAAATATTTTTTGTCGCTGAACTTCCCCGCAATGCGATGGGAAAAATACAGAAAAACCTCCTAGTCAAACAAATTAGCACTTTGCCATAAATTTTCTGATCACACGGCTAAAAAGTAGGATGTAGTGCAAAGCACTACATCCTACTTTTTATTGCGGTTTTCTTGCCAAGCATTACCAATTCCTTGCATCACACCACGCCCAATCAAACCAATGCCTCGACCAATCACATTGGTTAATACATACACAAATCCACTACCAATAAAAGCGATCGCTGATTTTAGTCTTGGTGCGATCGCATCTTGTAATTCCAGTGCTAAAGTAACAGCCAGTTGCACGCCCTCTAGCTGTTGTAGCTCCTGATTACGTGGGGTATAGATGGTTACTCTTTTGATGCCGCGATCGGCAAAGGTTAATAGAGTATGCCGACTTTCAAAGATTAATTGTGGTTCAGTAATATACTTCTCTAAGCGATATTTCCAAGATAAATCATTGCGAAATCTTTCAATTTCACGGGTAGCAAGCAGATTATAGCGATAGAAATTGTGTTTAATTTCTTCGATATTGGCAAAATTATTTAAGAGTGGTTGAATTACAGCATTAGCAATTTGAATAATCAAATTATCTAATATTATTTCTACTCTCTGCATTGCTTCAGGTGCTCCAATTGCAGCACTAGAGTCATCGATTACTAATTCTGTTTCAAATAATAGATGGAATAGAAAATTATCAAATTGAGGGATTTTATCTAAAAATTCTATCTGTACGATCTCTTCATCCTTAAGTAACACATCGACAACATTAACTTCAGAATCAATGTTACTCATTACATAATATTTACCAAAGAAGTTAATTACTGTATCTTTCCAAATACTTTTTAAAATGTCAGGTATTTTTAGCTCTAACTGTGATGGTTGAATTTGGGCAAATCGTAAATCAGTGATGCTTTGTTCGACTTGGCGCAAAGCAATATATAAAAGTTGACGCTTTTTATCATCTTTTAAGACATCAATTTCTAAAGGAGTTTTACTCAAATTTAATAAGCTAGATTGTAGTTTATTAACTGTTTTATCCCATAGACTTGCTTGAACTGCTAAGACATTATTGCTTGATGTCTGTTCAGATTGACTTTGTGATGTACTGTTAGCTTTTTTAGGTTCGCGATCGCTTAATTCGACAGGACTAGCAAATATTTCGTCCAGATTAGAAGCTGTATTTGCTGATGGCACAACTGGTTCTGTTTGTTGTCCCCACAAACGATTTACTAACCAACGTGCCGCTTGTAATTCTCTAGCCTGCCCTGCTAAAACTATTTTGGCAATCTGATCGCCGATCTGATCACTATTGGTACTAGCTAAATTTGCTTTGACTTCAGCTAATACTCGATCAATTCCTCTCATTCCCGACAAGTAGAATTTGCGCTTCACGATCGCCACAATAGTTTGCTCAGGCAAATTTCTGACTAAGCGATTGGATTGCTGAGATTGCCTGATCACAAGTCTTTGGAGATCGTCTAAATATTGATTTCCAAGGGCAACTTGGCGAATCGCAGTTATTAATTCATCGGGATTAGCTCCCTTCAGACAATATCCCTCAACTCCAGCAAGCACAACCATCTCCACTAGCTCAGAAGGCTGTGCGGTACTCAATACCAAAATTGGCAATTGGGGATACTCAGACTTTAAGCGTTGACATAGTTCTAGACTAGCCTGACAATTAATTTCTGCTAATTCTGAATTTTTTGTGTCTATATTTAGATCGAGAATTGCTAGATTAAAATCTACTCCTCCTCGCAAAATCTCTAAAACCTCATCCACCGTCTCCGCTTCAGCCACCACTTCCAATTCTGAAAATTGTGCCAGCCATGATCGCATTCCCATCCGAAAAATGCGATCGGCATCTATTAAAAGTAGTCTATATACCTCATCACTCATTGGGAAACTAGTCAGACGACTTTGAACAATATAGCCTTTTTCAAGCAAGCGAAGTAAGGGTTTGTGTCCCAACCTTCTGCGGAGAAACAAACCCTTACTTCGCCAGACAGATAAACGCTATAATACTCAAATAAATGGCAAAAAGATTGTTAGGATTTCACCGTCATAAGCTGAACTAGTAGAATGCATTCTGACGGTCAGCTTTCCACCGAGCGCTTTTAGTAAAGTTTTTGTAGTTGGCAAACTCAAACTTAAGGTTCCAGTCTCAGGTTGCAGCATCAGCCATTGCCCTACTGCCTTGAGTAATGGTAAATCCCCCCCACTTTGCCGCGTTACTTGTGATTGAAACTGTAGCTTTAGATACTCACCTGCACTGGTTAGGATAAGCTGAATATGACTATCAGGCGGGAAACTGCGAACTAGGCGATCAATTAGCCCATTGAGAACTTGAGAGAGCAAGGGGGCATTGCTCAAAATCGCAGGAATCTCAGTTGGTAAGATCATTTCTAGGGATATCTGCCGTCGCCCTGCATGTTCTTGCCAACGCATAAACCCATCACTCAAGATCTCTTCGATTTGGGTCGCCTCCAACATAATTGCGTAACTATCGAGTTGTGCTGCTTCAAAAATCAAATTAAATCGCTCAATCTGCTCTGTACATTCTGCATCAACGCGATCTAATCTCGTTTTTACTTCTGCAGATATATCTTTACGTCGTTTTAGCGATCGCACCAACATACGGATCGTCGTCAGCGGAGTTCGCACCTCATGGGTAATTGCCTTGATGATGTCAACTTCTTGGATTTCAGGGATCGATAACTCCTGATGAATTGAAGATTGCGCCATTAAAATCGTGCTAAATCTTGCCATAGTTGCGTAAGAAGGCAAGTTAAGCGGAAACTGTTGCAGCTTTTTTTGTAATAAATTCTGTTGATCATTACGCCGAATTCGCGTCAGAAGCAAAGCGATCGCCGCTTGAATAGGATGGGGATGGAGTGACCAAATACAGCTATGACTTTTTGACGATGATAGAACTAAAACACTAAAAATGTCAGTGACTAAAATGCAAAACCATTCTTGGTTGAGGGGATCGGCTTTGGGCAGCGAAACAACTTGAGTGCTGCTAATTGGTAAAGAACCTGTGGGGAATAGTGAAGACTTACTGGTAGTAAATACCCAAGTTTGTAATTCGGGTTGGCGATAGACCGCATTAGGAAAAATATACGGATGATGAGTTAACAAAAAGCCTTTAAGCTGTTGCGTAGAAAATTGCTGGAGAACGGCAATCAGTTGATACCAAAATTCCTTTGCATCAGTTTGATGCAACTCTTCAACGAACTCAAAGGTTTGCAGATCTTGATGCAATGCTTCGTATATTGTCGCCAATCCTGTTGCCAATGTTTCGCCATCCTCAAACAAGCTAGTTATATTGTTTCAAGAAACTGCTCTTTAAAACTATGTAAGTTGCTCTAACGCCAACGTCAATTCGACGAACGCGCAAAATGGTAAAAATTGCACTTTCATTTTTACCATTTTGCGCCATTTGCGCTGCACTTAGATCGGCCTGGCTATATCGAATTCACGTTAACACCAAAACCTAAAATGGCTATATATTCCTAATTTATTTGTGGTTTTTTGTGGGTTGTGGAAGCGCACCCACTGGGAGTGTGCTTCCACAACCCATTTAGGATTGCTATAAATCAGCACATTGTATTAAGATACCTAACTTTTTCTGAATCAAGGAATGATAACTTGCAAATTCACCAAAAAAGTCTGGGATCTATAGATTTGCGGTGATCCCTTAATGACCTATTTAACTAATTTATTTGGTAAAATTTCGTATAAGTAAAATTACCTTCCTTGAGTTAAAGCAGCTTCAGCACGGTCAAACTCTTGTAACAAGCGATCGCGAACCTTCGCGGGTACTGCACGCTTGATCGAGCCATTGTAGTAACCTGCCAAAGTATTCAAAGCAGTTAGCATTGTTGTGTACGAGTACAAACCGCTCTTTTCGCGATCAGCACGATAACGAGATACATAGGCATTGATTTTGTATCGTGCTGATGTTTTAACCTCAGCACGATTTTCAGCATCTTCTGATAGATTAATCGCTTCTCGCAACGTTTTGATTGTGTCAGTCGTATCAGCGACATAGTTACCTGTCAAACCTGCATTGACAAGCGTTTGTATTTCTTTCGTTGATAACACTTCACTTTTTCTGGTAAACAATGCAGCATTTGCTGATGGTGTAAAACTGCTAATTACCACTAGGAACGCTAATGTAAAAGCGATCGCCGAACGACATAAGCCTTGTAAAGTACCTTTTAAAACTTCTAAAGACTTATATAAGGACTCGTATTTTGCCTTCATATTTATAAAAATACATATTTGTTGTCCCTCTAATCTTATGGCTTTTCGGGCAACCTCCCCTAGTATCCAAAGGAGGGGATCGCAATGTTATGAATTCATGACATTGTGATCCCCTATTAAATTTTTCCAAATAATCGCCAAGATAATTACAGGTATTTGGTTCTAGCTAAGTATTTTTACTAAAAACCCTTGATTAACTTGTCTAAACCAATTGAAGATAACCCTTTCAGCCATTGACCTTCTTCAAAAATTTGTCAAAATGTACTTAGGTTCGTTGCAACTGAGCAAATACCATTAAAAGCAGTTGGAGGTTAATCGTATGGCGAGGGAACGTCCTCCCTTAGAAGAAATGACCTTGCGTCAGCTTCGCAAAGTAGCAGCAGAGCTAGAGATTTCTCGTTATAGTCGAATGCGAAAATCCCAGCTACTAGCTGATATTCAAACTATTCTTACGGCTCAAGGTGCAGCCTCAACCCAAGCAGATCGTAGTAACTCGGAGACACAAGAAATCGTGGAAGCATCGAAGTTTAATTTAGGTAGTGAAGAAACAGAAGAAGCCCTAGAATCACTTGCTGCCATTGATCAAAGTATTGGTGATTTACCAAGTGGTTATGGTGAAAGTCGGATCGTTCTATTACCCCGTGACCCTCAATGGGCTTACGTGTATTGGGATGTGCCTAATTCTCAAAAAGAAGAGTTACGTCGTCAAGGTGGTCAGCAGTTGGCTTTACGTTTATACGATGCCACTGATATTAACTTGGATTACCAAACTCCCAATAACTTACAGGAATACAACAGCGATGAACTCGCTCGCGAATGGTATTTGCCAATCCCCATTAGCGATCGCGACTATGTAGCCGAACTTGGCTATCGTTGTGCTGATGGTCGTTGGTTAGTGTTAACTCGCTCTAAAGTTGTTCACGTTCCCCCAGTATTCCCATCGGAATGGGTAGAAGACAATTTCATTACCGTACCTTGGGATCAAACACTCAAAGGTCAGACCTTCTTCACTCTGGTTCCTCCAGCTAAGAAAGTTGCTCCTGCTCCCGCAGAGACAACTACTACCAGTGATAGCTCCTACGACGAAATCTTCAATATTGCCCGCGAAGCGGAAATTCAGAGAATCTCTGGCTCTCTCTATGGCTCTATGCAGCATGAGTCGGGAATTGGTATGGCTCCTGAGTCTATTAGTTCCTATGTCTTCCCCTCTGGTGCAGGATTGTTTGCTGGTGCTGCAGGTGCAATTAGTGCTAGCGGCATTAACTACTCTGGCATTGGCATGTCCAGCTATAGTTTCTTCTCTAGCGAAGCGCCAATTCGCCCTCGCCAATTCTGGTTAGTTGCTGATGCTGAATTAATCGTCTATGGTGCAACAGAGCCTGATGCTTCTGTCACCATTGGTGGTCGTCCGATTAAGCTCAATGCTGACGGTACATTCCGCTTCCATACTTCTTTCCAAGATGGTATTCAAGACTATCCCATCTTTGCGGTTGCGGCAGACGGTGAACAAAACCGTGCTATTCACATGAAGTTCGAGCGTCAAACCCTTGAACGTCGCACTAACACCAAAGAAGAAGCAATTCCTGAATGGATTAGCTAAGGTTACACACAAAACACAAAAGCCCCGCAATGCGGGGCTTTTGTGTTTTATACCAAAGTACAAAATGACTTAGCCATAATGACTTAGCCATTTTGTGCTTGCAAAACCCTTACAGGGTTTGGTTTTTAATTCACAGAAGTGTGGCGACACTTCTGTGAATTGGTATTATGCCGATCGCTTGAGCGTCACAGCAAAAGTACTTCCCTTGCCCACTTGGCTGATCACATGAATACTACCTTCCATTTTCTGCACTAATTCATTGGCGATCGCCAGTCCTAGCCCTGTACCAGAAATATTGCCATCCGCCTGCCTACCACGAAAACTGCGTTCAAATAGACGTGGTAAATCAGCATCAGGAATTCCTACACCTGTATCTTGGACATAGATATAAACTGTGTCAGGTTTTACATCCGCACCCAACAAAACATAGCCACGCTCAGGGGTGTACTTCAGCGCATTTTCTACCAAGTTGCTGATCGCTTCTCTTAGTCCTGATTCATTGCCTAGTACTTTGGGTAAATAAGAAGGAATATTAGATAAAAATTGAATGTTGCGATCTTGAGCGATCGCACTGGCAAAATTAGCGATCGCCTCCAAAATTCTGCTTAGGTCTACAGGTGCGAGATCTATGGTTGCCGCAGGTAATAGGGCTTTTTCATGTTCGGCTTGCGGTAGTAGTAATGGTACAGGGCGATCAGCTTCACTAAGCAGATCTTGAATATGCTGAGTTTCGCGTAAAATCCCTGCTACAAATTTCTGATTAGGATCTGACTCAATAATTCGTCGTGATAAAAGTTGAGCAAAAGTGCGAATTGCTGTCAGAGGCTTGCGAAGCTGATGTAATAAAGAAGCAAAAAAATTGCTTTGCGCCTCGTAACTACGCTGTTGATTAGCCACTAACCATTGATTGCGGCGATCTAAAGCACAGGCGATCGCTAAAGTGTTAGCAATTTGTTGAATTTGCGATTGTTCGTATTCCTGCCAGTCGCGATCATCTCGACCTGTCATTAGAAATCCTAAAATATTCTCCTCATAAATTAATGGCAGCACAAAGCGGCGTTGTTTTACTAAGCCACTACTCCCCATCGATAACATCGGCAAAGTTTCAGGAAAAGCCTCTGGTAGTGCAATCAAACCATCTTCAGGAAATACGGCAACCTCAATTAGATTAGTAGGCATCCCATCAGCTACATTTTCAGTGATATAGATAGCGCTAGCGACTGCACCCAAACTTTGGGTCAGTAGTATAATCTGCGATCGTGCTAGAGCTACTAGATCGGGACTGGCGGAGAGCATGAATAGAGATTGGTAATTGAGGGGCGTAAATCTTAGTATATAGCGATCGCTAAATCAGAAAATTAAGGTCAAGTTTTGTATGACTGTACTTTTTTAACGTCAATTCGACGAAAGCGCAAAATGGTAAGAATCGCTAAGCGATTCTTACCATTTTGCGCCATTTGCGGCGTGCGAAGCACGCCGCAAATGGCGATATCGAACTATTGAAATCGTAAACTATTAAGCATTTCAGAAATCGACAAGTAAAAATACTTAGGACTGAAATCCTTGCTGTGTAGGCTGTCTATTTTTTTATGCGGTTGCCCTGAGAGATGTTACTATTTTTAGCAATTTAATGAATGTGCTTGATACATTCAAACTTCTATGAAGAAATTATCATTGGCTACTATCACCAGCCCTGCATTATTGGCTTCTTTTTTACTGTCAGTCTATCCTGCACAGGCAGACACAAAACAAAGCATCAACACCAATGAAAATGGTGAGCCTTACATATCATCAGTTGTAATTACCAAAGTTGTAATTACCAACAACAATCCCGCTACTAAGTCTAACCGCCAGTCTGGTGAAGATCGCACCAATATCTTAACAAGCGATCGCGTAGGTGATTTGGCAATTAATAAATTTGGCTGTGACTGTATGGGTTGCCGTCAAGCTGTTCTGTCGCTATTCTCAAAGTAATAAACTCCCAGTAACAAAAAAGAGGTGTTAAACACCTCTTTTTTGTTACTGGGTTTTAAGAACTGTGATCGCTATGAACGTTTGAAGGGTGCGCTTCAGTTACACTAAAAGAAGCCATTTTATAAAAACAAGTATATATGCGGTTAAGTGAAGTTACCCATCCTAACCAATTGCACGGACTGACGATCTCACAATTGGAGTCTATAGCAAAGGAAATTCGGCAAAAACATTTAGAAACGATCGCTGCTACAGGCGGACACCTTGGTCCTGGGCTAGGCGTAGTCGAGCTAACTCTCTCTTTATATCAAACCCTCGATTTAGATCGCGACAAGGTGGTGTGGGATGTAGGGCATCAAGCCTATCCCCATAAACTGATTACAGGACGCTACAAAAATTTTCATACCTTGCGCCAAAAAGATGGGATTGCAGGTTACCTAAACCGTCGCGAAAGTGAATTTGATCACTTCGGGGCAGGTCACGCATCGACCAGTATTTCCGCAGCACTGGGTATGGCGATCGCCCGTGATTTGCAAGGCGACAATTACAAAACTGTAGCAATCATTGGTGATGGCTCTTTGACAGGTGGTATGGCGCTAGAAGCAATCAACCACGCAGGACATCTTCCCAAAACTAATTTATTAGTTGTCCTCAATGACAATGAAATGTCGATTTCCCCCAACGTAGGCGCAATTCCTAAGTACCTGAATAAAATGCGCCTCAGTCCACCAATGAAATTTATCACCAACAATCTCGAGGGACAAATCCGCAATATTCCCTTTGTTGGCGAACAAATTAGTCCTGAGATTGAAAGAATTAAGGACAATCTCAAGATTGTGACAATGGTACAAAACAAAGTAGGAGCCGTATTTGAAGAACTCGGCTTTACTTACATTGGCCCCGTCGATGGCCACAACCTCAAGGAACTGATCGACACCTTCAAAATGGCGCATACGCTCACGGGTCCTGTCATGGTTCACGTTAGCACTACTAAGGGCAAGGGTTACAGCTATGCGGAAGCCGATCGCGTTGGCTATCATGCTCAAAACTCCTTTGACCTTGCTACAGGTAAGGCAAAACCATCAACTTCCAGCAAGCCCAAACCTCCAAGCTACTCCAAGGTTTTTGCGGATACACTGATCAAACTTGCCGAGCATGACAAGCGCATCGTCGCCATTACTGCCGCCATGTCTACAGGCACAGGTTTAGACAAATTCCAAGCGGCTCTACCCAATCAATTTATCGATGTTGGCATTGCTGAGCAACATGCGATCACCGTTGCCGCAGGTATGGCTTGCGAAGGAATGCGTCCTGTCGCTGCAATTTATTCCACCTTCCTCCAACGTGGCTTTGACCAGATTATCCATGATGTCTGTATCCAAAATCTACCTGTTTTCTTCTGTCTTGATCGCGCAGGTATTGTCGGAGCCGATGGACCTACTCACCAAGGTATGTATGACATCGCCTATCTACGCTGTATTCCAAACATGGTGTTAATGGCTCCAAAGGATGAAGCCGAAATGCAGAACATGATTGCCACTGGTTTAACTCACAATGGCCCGATCGCCATGCGTTATCCTCGTGGTAACGGTGTAGGTGCACCATTGCAAGATGAGGATCTCGAGCCATTACCAATCGGCAAAGCTGAAGTCTTGCGCGAAGGCAAGGACATTTTATTACTCGCCTATGGCTCAATGGTTTATCCTTCGCTACAGGTTGCGGAACTCTTGAATGAGCATGGTATTAGTGCCACTGTCGTTAATGCCAGATTTGCAAAACCTCTAGATACCGAGTTAATTCTGCCCCTTGCTCAGAAAATCGGTAAGGTGGTCACCCTTGAAGAAGGTTGCCTGATGGGTGGATTTGGTAGTGCAGTTCTAGAAGCGTTGAATGATGCGAATGTGATGGCTCCCGTTTACCGCATCGGGGTTCCTGATATTCTCGTCGAACATGCTTCTCCAGAGCAGTCATTCAATTCTCTGGGAATGTCTAGTGGGCAGATTTGCGATCACATTCTCAATCAATTTGCTTTCAATAGACAACCTGCCATCAGCAGTTAAATTAATACCAAAGCACAAAATGGCTAAGCCATTTTGTGCTTTCAAAACCCTTGCAGGGTTTGGTTTTTAATTCAACGTCAGTTCGACGAAAGCTAAAAATGACAAGAATCGCTAGGCGACTCTTGCCATTTTTAGCCATTTGAAGCGTGCTTCGCGTCTCAAATGGGGATATTGAAGTCGCATTCAAAGGACATAAAAAAGGCGGCGCAATGCGCCGCCTTTTTATTTTGGGTTTAACGAGTTGCTAAAAAGTATACAGAAGATCGCTCTACGGGATTGAGATTGTAATCTAGAAAGACTACATCGCTAAAACCAATACGAGTTAGCAAAATCTTGACTTCTTCGGGAGTGTAGTAGCGTATTCTCATCATGGTTAGCTCAGAGTAAGGACGCTCTGACTGTACTTTCCAAGTCCCTTCCATCCATGCATCAAGTTCTTCTGAGCGAGTCAAGTCTGGAAACTGGATTAGCGCTCTGCCATTTGGTTTGAGCATACGATAAAATTCATGAAAGAAGGTTACAGCATGTACTTTCTCAATATGCTGAATACATTCAATCGAATAAATAAAAGTTAATGACTGATCAGGAATGATCTTTAAGTCTAGTCCCGAACTTCTAATATATGAAACATTTTTGACATCACGATTAAGTTCTTCAGCAACTCTGATGATCGCTTGACTGACATCCACACCAACTGCGCGTTTACAAAATTTACCTACTGCACCAACAATCAACCCATGTCCACAGCCAAATTCCAGTACTTCGTCATCAGGTTTGATTAGTTTCGCTAAAACATTATTAGCGATCTCAGCACGGGAAACGCGAAGTTGAGAGAGTAACTCCTCATATTCTCCTGGAAGAAAATAGAACTTGTTTTTGGGGTAAAGATAATGTGGTGAACTGCTGAGAAATTTTTTTGTTAAAAAAGCTCGGGTTGAATTCCCTCCTATTTTCCACATTAAGTCAATCAATCCATTCCATCTTAGATAATCATAGTCTCCCTTTTCTGATTTTAAAGGTTTAAATCTAAGTACAGGACAAAAATTTAATGGAGTTAAAGAAGGCTTGAGAATTGAGATGTAAGTCAAAGATGATGTGACGCAGGAAATCAAAACCAAGGCGAAAAATGCTTTTAGGTAGACGACC
>Ga0172367_10001533_pt1 | contig 33231 bp, 36 predicted proteins | sample Lak10m_FD_114542 | JGI IMG/M metagenome (GOLD analysis project Ga0172367, IMG submission 114542) | Freshwater microbial communities from Kabuno Bay, South-Kivu, Congo - kab_022012_10m | ecosystem: Environmental > Aquatic > Freshwater > Lake | place: Democratic Republic of the Congo: South-Kivu...
GATGCAGCGGGAACAGGCGTAGGTCGGCCATGCCTTGACCATTCTGCCAAAACCGTAGACCCGGCTGGCCGGGATGAAATCAGCAACCCGGAACTGCTCGAAGCGTTGCATGCTGTAAGCGTCTGCCAGTTTCCCAACGCCAAGCGCCACGGCATGGCGTAGGTGCACGATGTCGTCAGGCGTAAAGCCGAGCAGACCGGCTAGACAGGAATCCAGTTCAACCATGTCAGTTCCGGCAACAATCAGATTCAGGTCACGCGGTTTTCCGTGATGTGGGCCGTTCCCCTCCATGGCTGGATACCCTTCCAGAATGCTGATATCAGGCTTGATGATGCTTGCCAGCCGGGCAATGCAACGTTCCAGCCCGGTTTTGTGCATGTGAGCCCGGTTGGATGCCGATGGCAACCCCATCTGGTTCTTTAGAGCAAAACTGACGGTGGTCTCCATGTGGGTTTTGATTTTGGCCAGGTTGATATAGGTGTCGAAACTGTCGTCCAGAAGCGGTGCAGGGGGATGGAAGGTCATTTCCTCGGTTTGCACCGCCACACGTGGCAGCTTATCCAAATTAACCAGCTCTACACCGGGGCGGTTCAGGTAGCGGTCAAACCCCGATGCCCGCAAGGTCTCGGCAAACGGTGTGCAATGGTCGGCGCTGCCAAGTAATTCGTCATGGCCGATGGTCACATGGCAACCGCGCACCAACAGCAATTCCAGCAGGGCATCCATCACCACCACACTGCTGTTCTCTCCCGGCAGCACCGGCTCCCGCCCACACAGATTGGGCTTTACGAAAACCCGTTTGCCGGGAGCAAAACCGAGTTCGGCAAAGGCGGCCTCAAGGGCAGCAAGGATGTCGGTGGTGCGATGGATGGTCAGGGACATTTTGTTCTCATTTATCAAATCTCGTCAGTTTATTGTTTATGTCATATTGACAAAACGTCAAAATCAGCACATCATAAAATCCAAAACAACCCACAAGGAGCGCCAACCATGTTGATCGCCATTGACAAACGAGGGAGCATCAACCTTCCCGCAACTGTCCGCAAGGACCTGGGGCTTGAAACCGGCAGCTATCTCGACCTTTCCATTCAGGATGGCGGCGCAGTTATATTGCTTCCCATGACCGTGTATCCGACACTCCGCCTCAATGACGGCGGCCTTGCCAAGCTGGACACTGCCAGAAAAAGTGGAACCGGAACAATGCCCGACTGGCTTGCCAGGGAGATGCGCGATGCCGCAACTGATACCGAGTAACCAGTTTCTGAAAGATACTGAGGCATTCAGACATAATGCCGTCTTGCGGAAAAAGCTCGCAAAGACCCTTGCTTTTCTGGAGCAGAACCCGTTGCACCTCGGACTTCATATCGAGCGGATTGTTAACGATCCATCCGCCTGGTCGGTCAGGGTGGACGGGCGCTTTCGTCTGTCGTTCGATCCACAAACCTATTTGCCCGCCGGAAACCCCGATTGGAGCGGTTCGCTCCTGCTACTGCGGATACTTGATCATGATGATCTGTATCGCTCGCCGCGATAGCCTGTTTAGCATTACACCTTCCTCTCAATAATCACTTCATACTCCCCATCCCCTTCCCCCGGCAGCCACGAGGCGCAGCAGGGGATGCCGCCATGATACGCCCCCGGAAACGGCGGCCAGGCGGTTCCCTTGATGCCAACCAGGTGCCAGCATAGCACCCCGGTCTCATGCATGAGCCGCAACTCCTCCTTGCCCGGTTCAGGGTAGACTTCGTTGAGCACCACTACACCGGACCAGAGGTGCCGCACATACTTCCGAAGCGCCCCTTTTTTGCTCAAATTGAGTACAATGGCCGGTTTTCCCCGCAGCTCTTCCATCATAACGGCAAACGATTCCCTGTTGTGCAGATCAACCGGATACACAGGAGCTGTTGCCTCCGCTTCCAGAACCTTCAGCAGCTCTTTGCCGACAAATCCAAATGCTCCCAGCACCACCAGTGGCGTGGCGATATCAAGACCGGTGGTGATGCGAAGTTTATCCAGGGCATGCAGCACCGCCACCACCGTGGCACGATTCTCCGGTGGATTGGCCGGCAGTATGCCGCGTGACACAAATACACCAGGTAAAATGCCGGCAAAGGTTTTTTGCTGTGCGCCGATGGTTTGGCACAATGATTCCATACGATTATGAATCCGGCGAAGTCCATGATTATTGTTGCTGTTCAAAAAATCCCGTTCAGTGGCCGAAATACCAAAGGTCAATCCTATTTTGCCATTCTGCCGGAACACTCCCAGAAGCACCGGAGTAAAAAAAATTTTTCGCGCGAACCAATCGAAAGAGTATGCCTGTGTATAACGGGGACTCGCAGGGTAGAGCAGGAACACGGTTTTGACACAACCTGTTATATGGTTGATCATGCCGAGCAACGCCAGCGAAAGCGGATTGCCGGCAATGCTGAAAAACAGCAGTATACCGAGTCGCCGAAAGAAACTCATGCGGACGCGAATTGGAAATGTAGTCGTGGGAGGTCAGAACAGAAAAAACCCGCAGGGGCACGAGTACCCGGCGGGCTGAAATAGACGGAACTATGAAATCTGCTATTCTGCGGTCTGCGGTCTGCGGTCTGCGGTCTGCGGTCTGCGGTCTGCGGTCTGCGGTCTGCGGTCTGCGGTCTGCGGTCATCAACGAGCCTTTAGATAAGATTTTGTAAAATTATGCTATTTTCATAAGAAGTCAAGCAAAATTCTGGCTTATAAGCCTGAAAAGGTCGTTGTGATTTTCTTTTTTGCCGCTGTAATACCGGCAGTTTTAACGATATACCTCTTGTTATGAGAGATGAGGTATAAGGGGGAGTTTACGCTTGGTCGGAGTTCATTTTTTGCTCAAGTCTCAGGCTGTGGGACGGAGCCAGCTTTATGCCATGATTTGCAACGAGTTATAGCCCCCGGTATCCCTCGTCCCATGCTGCAAGCTGACGCTCTCCAATTTCTCGATACTCCGGGTGCTCTATCATATACGATAGCAGCATCTCCCTGGTCTCTACTACCGCTTCTGCCACCTGTTCAATTATTTGGTTTGTCTTTCTGGCCGGAAGAGCCAGATGCGTTATGGCAAACTGTTCAACTGTTTTCCTTGACCACCACTTCTTGCTGCCAGCCAGGGAAAGAGCCGGCACATCGTTCTTAATGTACGCCGTGGTTGTCACAACATCATAGAGCGGAGCCAGACGGACCGGAGATCCTGGCTGGTCGTACAATACCCCGAAGTTCTTCAAATGGGCATCGCCGTTTCGGAGCATAACCGACAGGACAAGCGAACTAAAGAACTGTTCCCGGGAAGCCTGCAGGTATTCACCAGAAACAAAGTCTTTGATGCTTCTTGCCACACGCTCGTACGTGCTGCTGTACTTCTGGTTTGTACCGACTCCCTGGATGGCGCACATATCCTCGAAACCTATAGCGCCGCCATCTTCACTGATATCAAACCGTTTCATTATGAACAACCCGCCGTTATCCGAAAGATGAAACTCAGGAACCGGGATCCCTGCACGCCGCGCCACGGTCATACAAAAAAACTCGTTGGCCGCCAGTTGCGGGTATTCGCTCCCCCATGATTTGACAATGTAGCCGCCGACTGTTGCAGTTCCGCGCTCCGAAGCCTCTATCATCACCTTTGGTTGTACACCTGACACGCCTGAACGAAGCGCATAGCGAGATATGAGCTCATGAAACAGCTCCTCTGTGTCCGGGTAGGACAAAAGCTCGTCAAGCGATTCACTGGTTTCTGAAACCCCGGGGCACGGGTCAGCAGCAAGGGAAAAACGGTTGCGCCCTATCTGGTTGCCACCGGTCACACGGAGTATGCTCAAATCGTCTTCTCCGACCAGCTTGGAAATAGCACGACGAATGGCATCAAGAAGCGCCCCCTCCGGCAGGTTCATCTGGAATATGGGATGGAGATCCTGGCTTGACCAGCTCTCCAGTCGTAACGGCATTGTCAGGGATACTTGTGCGAGCGACGATGCAACGGAGGGGTCGTAGGCAAAAACGTATTGCCGCTGATCAGGGGCGTGCTCCAGGAGACCGGCTCTGTTTTCAGCACCCCAGACGGCAAGTGTCCAAGTGGAAGCTGTTCTCATCTGTTCTCCCGGAGTTCATCCAGTGTCGGGGGGGTCCCCGCAGGTCGCACGCGCAGATCAAGACTCAAATACTCCAGTATCCTAATAAGTTTTCGGACGCCAATTTCTTGCACAATCCCTGCCTCGATCTGGCTGATCGTGGTTCGGCTCATGCCGAGATCTTTGGCTAACTGGTTTTGCGTGATTTTGCGCCGTTTGCGCTCGCCACGTATTTTATCTCCAATTTCGAATAACATGAATGCATTGTATGTGAAACATTATTCCTAATCAAGAATAAAATGTTTTATATATGAATCTATTGTGTGGTTAAACTGAAGATAGCAGATCTTATTAAATAACACGACCTCCATGGGGTTTATCCCATGGAGGTCGTGTTGTATCAACAGAATGAAGGGGGAAAGTTACCCTTTGTTTGCCCGTTTGCGCTTGGTCGGATCAAGCTCTTTTTTACGCAGGCGAACTGAAGTAGGGGTGACTTCTACCAGTTCGTCGTCATCGATGAATTCCAGTGCCTGCTCAAGGGTGAGGATGCGTGGCGGAGTCAGTTTGATAGCATCGTCAGTGCCGGATGCACGCACGTTGGTCAGCTTTTTACCTTTGCATGGATTGACATCAAGGTCATTATCCTTTGCGTGCTGCCCAATAACCATACCACCGTATACCTCAACGCCGGCGCCGATAAAAAGTATGCCGCGAGGCTGCAGGGCATCAAGTGAATAGGCGGTTGTTTCACCATGTTCCATTGCCATTAGTACGCCGTTCTTACGTCCGGGAATATCCCCGCGATAGGGTGAGTATTCGTGGAAAGTATGAGTCATGACTGCTGTTCCACGGGTGTCTGTCAAAACCTCGCCACGGAGACCGATAAGGCCGCGTGCAGGTATGACAAACTCAAGGCGTACCATTTCACCCATGGGGCTCATAGCTACCATTTCACCTTTGCGAGGTCCCATTTTCTCAATAATTGCCCCCTGAAACTCCGATGGAACATCCACCACCAGATATTCCATCGGCTCCATTTTAACGCCGTCTTGCTCACGCAGGATAACTTCAGGTTTGGAAACTGCCAGTTCAAATCCTTCACGACGCATATTTTCAATCAAAATTGACAAATGAAGCTCGCCTCGTCCTGAAATTTTGAAGGTGTCTGGTGAGTCGGTGTCTTCAACCCGCAGGGAAACATTAGTGCGCAGCTCTTTTGTCAGGCGTTCGCGAATGTTGCGAGAGGTGACCCATTTCCCTTCTCGTCCGGCAAATGGTGAGGTGTTAACCATGAAATTCATGGAGAGGGTAGGTTCGTCAATGGAAACGTATGGAACCGCTATGGGGTCCTCTGCTGAAGCGAGTGTCTCACCGATGCTGACAGTCTCAAAACCTGCTACGGTGACGATATCACCGGTGCCTGCTTCCTCGATTTCTACCTGTTTTAGCCCTTCGTAGCCAAAAAGTTTTGTGATGCGAGATCTGCTGACTGTTCCATCCTGTTTTATCATGGCGACTGTTTCGCCCGATTTTACAGAACCGTTAAAAATTCTACCTGTGGCTATGCGACCGATATAGTCGTTGTAGTCGATGTTTGCAATCAGCATCTGGAATGGTGCTTTTGAGTCACCTTTTGGTGGTCGGACGTTTGCTTCAACAACTGCAAACAAAGGCTCCATATTGCTTGATTCGATGCTGATGTCGAGTTTTGCATATCCCATTTTTGCGCTTGTGTAGACGACAGGAAAGTCGAGCTGGTCATCATTGGCTTCCAGTTCGCAGAATAGATCAAAAACCATGTCAAGCACTTCAGCGGGACGTGAACCGGGACGGTCAATTTTATTAATTACAACAATTGGTTTCAATCCAAGGTCGAGTGATTTTTTTAATACGAAACGGGTTTGTGGCATAGGACCGTCCAGCGCATCAACCAGCAGCAGAACCGAGTCTACCATTTTGAGGACTCGTTCAACTTCTCCGCCGAAGTCGGCGTGCCCCGGGGTGTCAACGATGTTTATCTTGTACTGACCGTGGTGGATAGAAAGGTTTTTTGCCAGGATGGTAATTCCACGCTCTTTTTCCAGGTCGTTGCTGTCCATAACCCGCTCGGTGATTGCTTCATTTTCGCGGTACACGCCGGCGTGTTTCAACATGGCATCAACAAGGGTCGTTTTGCCATGGTCAACATGGGCAATAATAGCAATGTTTCTGATTCGTTCCTGCATTTGACAATACTCCTCAATTTCTCTCAAAATAAAAGGACGGGCACGAAGCCCGTCCGATTTGTTAAGGCACTATGACAGTTTTTAAAATTTGATGCAAGGCAAATATGATGAAATATTGATGAATTAGGTATTGTAAGAGAAGTGTTCCACAAGATTTTTTGTTAGCGCTTCAAGGGTGTATTCTGTCGGTTCTATATCAACCTTGAGTCCAAGCGAACGACATGTTTTTGATGTTACTGGACCTATGGATGCCACAACAACACCTTTAAGCATGTCTGCAAGAAGGTCTTCACCGAGCATTGCTGCAAGATTTGTGACTGTTGAAGAAGATGTAAATGTAATGGCGTCCACTGTCCGTTTTTCCAAGGCGAAGATTGTTTCCGGGCAGACTCGTTCCGGAAGGGTGTTGCGATAGGCAACCGGAGTTGCAACTATTGCGCCTCGTTTTTCCAATTCCCGGGGGATTATCTCCCTTGCAAGGTCAGCGTGGGGAAATAGAAGGCGTTTGCCTTTCAATGGAGTAGCGGATAAAGCTGCTATGATCCCCTCGGCTTTGTAATCAGCCGGAATCAAATCAGGATTGATTCCGTAAGCACGAATGACATCGGCTGTCTTCGGTCCGACTGCACATACTTTGCACTGTGCCAGTACCCGTGCGTCATATCCATTGTAGGTAAGACGCTGAAAGAAAAATCTGGTTGCATTTGCTGAAGTGAGAATCAGCCAGTCAAAAGATGACAATTCGGCAATGGTTCGATCCAATTCGTGCCAGCTATCCGGTTCAATCAGGCGAATTGTTGGGCACTCAAGAACTGTTGCACCCTCTCTCTGGAGCCTGGCAGAAAACTCTCCTGCTTGGTCAGCCGCCCGTGTTACAACAATGGTTTTACCGGAAAGCGGTCGGTTATCGAACCAGCGCAACTGTTTTCGCAGTGTTACAACGTTGCCAACGATTGTTACTGCGGGAGGTTTAAAGCCGACAGCGTGCGCCCTGTCTGCAATATCCGCAAGTGTCCCGGTCAGAACACGCTGATTCTGCGTAGTTGCCCAGCGTACAAGGGCAACCGGGGTCTCTGGATTTCTCCCGTGTTCAATCATCCGTTGCATGTTGCGCCGCAGTGTTGTGATACCCATGTAAAAGACGACTGTACCATTGCCAAGGGATAGGCGATCCCAGTCAATGCCGGATTCATCCTTTCCTTTCCCTTCCTGCCCGGTTACAAAGGCGACTGATGCAGTAAAATCGCGGTGAGTAAGGGGGATTCCGCTATAAGCTGACGCCCCGACGGCAGCTGTGACGCCGGGAACAATTTCAAAAGGAACTCCGGTCGCAGCCAGAGCCTCACACTCTTCTCCGCCACGACCAAAAACGAAGGGATCGCCACCCTTTAGACGTACTACACGTTTTCCGGCTAATCCTTTTTCCACGAGAAGATGGTTAATTTCTTCCTGATCCTGATTGTGGCGACCGCCGATTTTGCCAGCGTAAATTCGCTCGGCATCTGAAGGCGCATGGTTAAGAAGTTGCTCGTTTGCCAGGTAATCATATATGACAACATCTGCCATTTTAAGGCATTCGACGCCACGAAGCGTGATGAGTCCCGGATCACCGGGACCTGCACCAACAAGGTATACGATGCCGTTATTCACCAATCGACCTCTGATATACTTCTTCCAGAATCGCTTTGCCACCTTCAGCCAATAGTTGATCAGCCAGCTTGATGCCGAGTTGTTCGCAATCGGTTACAATGCCGGTAATTTCTCCTCGGACTGAACGGCTGCCATCAACAGCCGCAATGAATCCTACCAGGCGTAGTTGCCCATCCTGTACTGTCCCGTGGGCAGCAATCGGTACCTGGCAACCACCTTCACAGCGCTTGAGGAGCGCCCGCTCTGCGCGTACTGCGTAAGCGGTCTCTGGGTGATTAAAGAAGGCAATTGTTTCAGTGATGACAGGGTCGGCCAGTCGGCATTCGATCCCCAACGCTCCCTGACCTATTGCCGGAATAGAAAGATCTGTATCAAGGTATTCTGCGACATGATCCGTAAAACCGAGGCGTTTCAAGCCGGCAGCGGCAAGAATAACAGCATCTAAATTGTCATCGTTCAGCTTGCGGATGCGGGTTTCCACGTTGCCACGTATAATGCACATCTCCAAATCAGGGCGGACCTTTAGGAGCTGCGCCTGGCGACGGAGCGCCGAAGTGCCTATTTTTGCACCTTTCGGCAGATCTGCAAATTTTACCTTGCGTGAGATGACTGCATCTCGTGGGTCTTCGCGCTCGGTAATGCAATGCAGACCAAGTCCTTCCGGGAAGTCGGTTGGCACGTCTTTCATGCTGTGAACAGCAATATCTATTTCGCCCCGCAGCATTGCCTCTTCAATTTCCTTGACGAAAAGCCCTTTGCCGCCGACCTGTGCCAACGGAACATCAAGAATCTTGTCGCCGATGGTTTTGATTTTGGTCAGTGTAACTTCCATGCCGGGATATTTTTTTTCCAGTTCAGATTTAACCCAGTTTGCCTGCCAAAGTGCCAACTGACTGGCACGGGTTCCGATTCGTAATGTTTGTGGGGGCATTGTTTTCTCCGTTGTTCTGTGTAAATGTAGTGATAGTCCCTGTTTTAAAAATTCATGGCAAGCTGGTAAGACTCATTGGCAGCAGGCTCATCAATGATTGTGTTGAGCTTTGACAGATACTCTGAAATTGAACCAGCAATTGCTTTTGCCAAAAGCGGAGGGACTGCATTGCCAATCTGCTGATATTGCGAAAGATATTTTTCCCACGACATGGTAGTGCGTTTTCCTAAAAACAGATAATCGTCAGGGAATGACTGAATCCGTGCTCCTTCCCGAGCTGTAAAATTTCGGTTCAGGTAGGGATGAATAAAGTTAGATTGAAAACTGGCTGCGACCGTTGGGCAAGGTTTGTCAGGATACGGGCGCATATTGTTTTGCGAAAAAACTATTCCGCTGACGCTAGTTGCATCCCCACGTTTTCTTTGACCATGCTCGGGCGTAACATCCTTCACTGACTGACCATAGCGGATCTGACGGAATCGTTCAATTAATCGAGGTGTATGGCGCATTGCCACATGATTGTAGACCACATTGGAGCTGTTACGCATGAGCGCCTGATATGCGTTTGCAGGTGGTGTTGCATAATCCTGTATTTCTGTACCCGCTCCCGCCTCAATTTGTGGCAGGTCAGATATGGCATCCCATAAACTCAATGACAGCTTCTGCTCTGGTCTTGGAATCAGGCGAATTGATGAAAATGGTATGTCATTTCTTACCCCGAAGAAAAAAACACGCTGACGAGATTGGGGCACACCAAAATCAGAGGCATTGAGTGTTGTCACACAAAGCCGGTAGCCGATCTGCATGAATTCTTTTTTAATAATGTCAGATACCAATCGTTTATCACGGGTCTTCATGGAGAGAATACCGGTGACATTTTCCATGACAAAGAATTTTGGACTCATCCATTTGACAAATCTGACAAATTCCATAAAAAGGCTGTTGCGAGGATCTTTGGGGTCTCTATTGCCGGACAAGGAAAATCCCTGGCACGGAGGTCCGCCAATAATGCCATCAACATCTTCAGGTGAAAGATAATCAAGAGGATTAATATCCCGAATTGAACCGGTAACCAATTGTGTCTTTGGATGATTTTTCCGGTAGGTATCAGAAGCCCATTGGTCTATTTCAATTGCGAGAACCGTATTAAACCCCGCACTCTCAAATCCAAGAGAAAATCCGCCGCAACCGGCAAACAAATCGATGATGTTCATAGCTGATTATCCATACTGTCTTATGAAACCATCTTTCCTGTCTCAAGACGACTCTCAATGTTTCGCCAATCAGAAGCAATGTGCTTTGCCACCATCCGATACAAATCAATAATTACATCTTCCTGTATAGACATTCTTTCTTCAAGGGTAGACTTGCTCTTTTTTCGTAACACATAAATCTGGTCAATTTGAGAATAATTCGGATCAACATCAGGACCAACTTCATATGTTTCAGTTACTATGAGGAATAGACTGTATGGATTGCCACGCTTGATTTTTTCAGCTGTTGCAACAGAACCTTCATACATGGTCTTATCAAGATAGGTTTTACATTCGATAGAAACTATTGGTACTGAAACTGTTTTACCTTTGTTGCATTTTGCCCCCGTAACAGTCGTTTCTATACAAACTTCTTTGGAAATGGCAAAATCCTGATTTTTTGTATTTATTGTTATACCCGAAGTATGTTCAAAAGTGGAAAGGTTGTTTGGCGCAAAATAAAGATTTGAATATGCATTGGTTGGACCATATAAGAGTTTTTTATCTTTCAATTGCGGTATCTCACGTAAAAGATGGAACATGAACTCTTCAAGTACCGTAGAGTGGAGTTTTGATTGAGACGTAAAACCGTTCGGATTACCTTTCTCTTTGCGGAATTTTGGTTGATCTATAAAATTTTTGTATTCGTTCAAAAGGGCAGTTCGTTGTTTGATCGCTCGCAGAGAATCACCTTTTACTTTGGAAAGCGCATCACGCCAGTTATCATAGCATTTTTTTATTTCAGATAAATATGCTTTATTTATAGCATTTTTTTCGTTTTTGAGTTTATTGGCAATATTGTCGCCATGTATGTATTCTGACATTATGCCGTTACTCCGTTGTTATACTCTTGATATTCACATATCACCGGCAGATCCGCTGCAGCCCAGTCAAGCGTATGCAACTGTTCCGGCGGTAGCCAGCAGAGCGCAGCATGCTCATGGAGAATAATTTCACCTTCAATAATCCGGCAGCAGAATGGATACAGGGTTACCGTGAAATCATCATAGTAATGGGTCGTCCGGGCAAGCGGTCTGTCAACTGCCACCCGAATTGCCATTTCTTCATGCATCTCCCGCAACAGGCACTGTTCGGGAGATGCCCCCGGCTCTATTTTGCCGCCCGGAAATTCCCATTTGAGCGGCAGGCTGGTTGCGCTGCTCCGTTGCGCCGCTAGCACCAGCCCATCCTGCTCGACAATGGCACAGGCAACATGCAGGTGGCGGCTGGCATCCATCAAACCATCACCGGCAACCGCTTGATCAGTCGTATTTCCCGGCAGTTCACCTCTGCCTGATAGGCTAATGCTTCTACCCCGTTTACGAGTGCATGCCGCAGCAATCTACCATATTCAGGATCAATAGCATCTGCCGGAGCAACAGAATGTGCGTCACTCCGCTGAACAGTGAAAAAAATAACACCTCGGTCACCGTCTTGCACCACCTTCATCAGTTCCCGTAAATGTTTTTGCCCCCGCTCGGTAACGGCATCAGGAAACAATGCCTGTCCATTTTCAACGAGGGTGACATTTTTTACTTCGACAAAACAGCGACCATCCGCACCTTCCAGCAACAGATCAACCCGGCTGTTCTCACCGTACGGGACTTCGGGACGGATAGTTGCATATCCCTGCAGTTCCGCAATAGTGCCGTTTGCAATTGCCTCATGTACCAGTCTGTTCGGCAGCCCGGTATTAAGACCTACCATAACGCCATCTATCTCCGCCAACTCCCAGGTGCAGGGATATTTGCGACCCGGACGGTCGCTACGGGAGAGGAAAACACGACTTCCGGGAACAGCGCAGCCTTTCATGCTGCCGGAATTTGGACAATGCACCGTAATAACCGTGCCGTCTGGGCACAGGACATCAGCCAGAAAACGCTTGTACCGCTTGATGAGGCGACCTTCCATGAGAAACGGCATTTTCACGCTATTCTTCCAACTCCAGTTCTTCGTTCTCTTCCTGCACCGCTTCAAGATCAAACAGTTGTCGCAACGCATCAACATATAGATCGACACGTCCCCCTTGCCCAGCTTTTTTCAGCGCTGTTGTTGGTGGGTGAAGCAGTTTATTCATAAAGCCGATAGTAAGGGCATCCATGCGCTTTTCCGCATCAGGCGGCATATCTTTCCAGTTGCTGGCAGCGCGTTCAATTTCAGATCGTCTGATTTCCTCAAACCGGCTTCGCATGGCAACAATAGTGGGAGTTACATCCAGTGTTGAAAGCCATTTGTGAAACTGTCCTATTTCCTGATCAATTATTTCTTCAGCTTTTGTCGCTTCAATGTTTCTCTGGGCAAGGTTCGCCTGCACAATTTCCTGCAGGTCATCCACGGTAAACAGAAAAGCGCCATCCACATCATTGACTTTTTGGTCTATATCTCTTGGTACGGCAATGTCGATGAAAAACATGGGGCGAAATTTACGTCGCTTTACCACATCCTCCACCTCTTTTGGACTGATTATGATATGGGGTGCTCCGGTTGATGAAAGCACTATATCTGCTTTATGCAGCTGCTGAAACAGTTCATCAAAATGCACCGCTTCACCGGCAAACTCCTCGGCCAGTTTCTCGGCACGTTCAAAGGTGCGATTTGTAACCATGACTCCTTTGGCACCACAATTCATAAAATGTTTTGCTGCCAGTTCGCACATTTCACCAGCGCCCACCAGCATGACAGTTTTATCGGAAAGATCTCCCAGTACTTTTTTTGCCAGTTCCACGGCGGCAAATGCCACAGAAACTGCAGAAGATGCTATTTTGGTTTCAGTGCGTACTCGTTTGGCGACGGAGAAAGCTTTATGTAAAAAACGGTTGAGGATGATTCCGGAAGTTTTGTATTCGGCGGCGTAGCCATACGATGTTTTGATTTGTCCCAGTATTTGCGGTTCTCCAACAATCATGGAATCAAGACTTGAAGCAACCCTGAATACATGACGTATGGCGGATTCGGAATGGTATGCATACAGATGCGGCTCAAGCTCTTCAAGTGATATATGGTGATAATCAGCCATGAAACGTTTGATGCGGGCAATGCCACCGGCAATATCGTGGGTGGTTGCATAAATTTCAACCCGATTGCATGTTGAGGCAATAATTCCTTCTACAATGCCATCAAGAGAGACCAGTTCTTTGAGCGGTTTTTCAATCTGATTGGGAGAAAAGGCTACTTTTTCACGTATTTCTACGGTTGCGGTTTTATGGGAGAGTCCCACGACAATGATGTTCATCTATAATCCAGTCTCTATAATCAAACGTTGAAACTACCAGCGGATGCTGTGCTTCATACCTAAAAATGTAACCAGCAAAATGACAAATCCAGCAATGGATAGAATTGCTGCGCGCTTGCCTCGCCATCCTATAACCAGACGTCCATGTAGAAGAGCTGCGTAAATAAGCCAGGTAACCAGTGACCAGGTCTGTTTGGGATCCCAGTTCCAGTAGCTCCCCATAGCTTTTTCCGACCATATTGAGCCTGATATGATAGCAACTGTCAGGAGAGGAAATCCTATTGCAAGGCAACGGTAGCTTATGTCATCCATTATGCCGAGTGGCGGAAGTTTTTGGAAAAGTCCGCTGAAATGTTTTTTCTTTAGAAAATAGGTCTGTATCAGATACATGACTGCTACACCGGCGGCAATGGTGAATGCGGCGTAGCTTATGAACGCGAGCAGGGCGTGAATCCAGAACCAGTTGCTTTGCAGGATTGGCGGGAGTGGGCGCACCTCCCCATGCAGAGCGGCGGATAGACCGAACATGAGAAGGGCGACCGGTGTCACAAAAGAACCGAGTGCGGTGACATGATACCGCCGTTCAAAGAAAATAAAACCGGTCATTATTACAAGGCTGAATAATGAGAGCGATTCCTGTAATGTTGTAAGCGGCAGATGCTGAATTTTGACTGCCAGGTGGATTGTTGAAAGGAGGTGTGTAATGCAGCCGCTCAAGAGAAGTCGTCCGGCCCAGACAGGGATTTTCTCTGAAGAACTGACAAGTGATGCCAGATATAACACGGTGCCTGTGCCATAGAGTGCAAGTGTAAAAATATAAAAGAAATGCGTCATGTTTACGCTTCCTCGGATAGTGTTGTAGTATTTAAGAGTTCATTGACCCTGTTCTGCAAAATTTCATTATTGTACGTTTTGCCATTCCAATTCGTCAACAGCTTTTCTCGCTCAATTGCAAGTTGATCCAGTATTTTCCCGTATCTGCAGTCAATGGTTGTTGCTATTCTATCACGGATAAATGCTGCGTAACCAGGTGATTTTCCTCCTGTTGATACGGAAACCGTCAAATCTCCATGTCGTAGTATAGCCGGAAATATGCAATCTCCTTCCGAAGGATTGTCAGCAATACAAACGAGAATTCCGTGTGATTTGCAATCATCTCCAATGCGTTTGTTTACATTACGGTCATTGGTGGCAGCGATAACCATAAAAACATTTTTGATGTCGGCTGTTGAATAGTCACGCATTTCAATCGTGAAGCCAGACCCAGATGCCAATAATTGCAATTCAGGTAAAACCGTTGATGCAACTATTTTAAGGAGAGCCCCTGTTTCAAGAAGTGAGCTTGCTTTACGCATTGCCACACGTCCGCCACCGACAATCAATACATTTTTCCCGTCTAAAGAGAGGTGTAATGCTACAGTATGCATAAAATCTATCCCCTTCAAAACAGACACGCCTCACAATACTCCTCTAATGTATTCATTTCAACAGATTGTGCAAGCTTTTGGAACAGGCTCGCTGTAACTGGACTTTGCACTTGATTTTTTCACTGTCTTGTATATCATTCAAAGATATCTATATTTCTCATAAGGAGTTTTAAAATGGCTAGCGAAAACGTAATTGCTTTTACAGATGCAAATTTTGACCGTGAGGTGTTGCAATCAGAAATTCCGGTGCTGGTTGATTTCTGGGCTACATGGTGCGCGCCGTGCAAAGCGATTGCGCCGCTGATTGATTCTATTGCTGATGAGTATTCCGGCAAGGTAAAAGTCGGAAAGGTGAATGTTGATGAAAACCAGGCAACACCCGCCAAATATGGTGTTCGTGGAATTCCTACCATAATCCTCTTTAAAGGAGGAGCTGTTATTGAACAGGTGGTTGGTGCTGTACCTAAATCACAGATTGATGCTTTGATTGCGAAAACATTATAAAAGTGAATGAAAGCTATTCGCTATCCCTTTAATACTCTGTTTTTACTGCTGCTGATTCTTGCTTTAGGGATGGCGCAGACAGCTTTTGCTGTGCCACGTGCCGGTCAGCCTGTCCCTTCTTTTAAGGTCGTTACGATATCAGGACAGCAGGTTTCACTTGAAAACTATCGAGGGCATGTTCTGATTCTCGATTTTTTTGCAACATGGTGCCAGCCGTGCAGACTCTCTATTCCCCATCTTGTCGAAATGAATAAAAAATTTGGCAAACAGGGATTGCAGATTATTGGCGTGAATGCAGATGAACAGAGTGAAAAACAGCTTTCCGGTTTTATGGCAGAACATCGCATCTCTTATCCGGTGGCATTGGCAGGAGACGCCATGTTATCCAATTATGGAATAAGAGCTGTTCCTGTTATGTATGTTGTTGATAAAAAAGGTAAAGTTGCGGAAATTTACAGAGGATATAATGATGAAATAGGTCGTGCCTCGGAACAGTTGATAAAAAAACTTTTGGCAGAAAAATAATTGATGGACTGTTTTTACGGGTAGTAAACTTTTATCAGACACAAACCGTGGGCCGGAGCCGTTACTCCGGCCTTTTTTCTGTCCGGATTTTGCAGCAGGGAATTTATGTAATCAGGGGTAAAACGCCCTTTTCCTATTTCCACCAGTGTACCAGTCATTATTCTGACCATGTTTTTTAGAAACCCTCCACCCGTCACATCTATGGTTATGAAATCGTTACCCTCTTCAATCACAATACTATCAATTCTGCGTTTGGATGTGCATGCTCCGCAGTTGCTTGCGCGAAATGAGCTGAAATCGTGTGTCCCTTCAAAGTTTTTTGCCGCCTGCTTCATGGAGTCAATATTAAGGCGCTCCCGAATATGCCATGCGTTTAAGCGGAAAATGGGTGAACGGATTTTACTGTTAAGAATTGTGTAGCGATAATGTTTGGCTATTGCGTCCCGGATCGGGCTGAATTCAGACCCCACTTCAATGGCATTTTTGATTGCAATGTCGCAAGGGAGAAAGCGGTTTGTCCCCTCAATGTAGGCTGCAAGTGGTATGGTAAGTGGTGTCTGGAAAACGGCAGGCATGGCAAGAGCATGAACCCCGGCATCAGTTCTTCCGGAGGAACGAAGGTTGATGGTATGCCGAGTTACTTTCTGGAGCGCTTCCTCCACAACCTGTTGAATGGCAAGTCCGTTCGGTTGTCTCTGCCACCCGGAATAATTGCTTCCATCATATTCTATTGTAAGGAGTATTGACTGCATTGCTATGGTTGTTCTGGCGTGGAATTTTTTGATTTGTCCGCTGTCATCATCATGGCAAGATCCTCTGGCGAAACAATATACTGTTGTCTGCAAAATTCACAAGTTACTGCTGCTCCACCATCCTTGGCAATCATATCCTTTAGTTCATTTTCCGGAAAAGTGTTGAGCGCTTTGTAAACTTTTTCAAGAGAGCAGCTGCAGTTGAAACTCAAAGAGTGCTTTTCAAGGATGCTGTACGGTTGTTCGCCAAAAAGCGCATTTATAATAGCTTCGCACCCCCCCTCTGCCAGGAGAGAGGTTAGTGATGGGAAATTGGAAATTGTTTGCATGATTGATTCTATTTGATGCTCTTCAACTCCAGGCAAAACCTGCACTAGAAAGCCACCGGAATGTTGAATGGTTCCGTTTTTATCGAGATTTGCGCCTAGCCCGACCGCAGAGGGAATCTGCTCGGAATCGGTCAGATAAAATGCAAGGTCATCTCCTATTTCGCTGGTTTGCAGCTGTACCATCCCTTGATATGGTTCGCCCCCCATTCCGATATCTTTTGTGACGGTTAAAAAGCCTGCTTTACCAAGAATTCCAGGAACATTCCAACGCCCGTCAACCGGTTCGGCTTCAGCATCTGGATTTCCGACGGTTCCCCGTATTATGCCCCCATATTCAGCTTCGATAAGCATTCTTTTCATTGGTCCATTACCTTCAAACTTGAGGGCAATCCGTTGATCCGTTTTTAAAAGCCCACCCATTAGAGCACCGGCGGCAAGAGCACGACCAAGGGCTATTTTTACTGTTGCTGAAGCATGGTGCATGTCGCAGATCTGATTTGAAAGGTTGGTGGTTGAGCAGGCAAGTATGCGGATTCCGCCACTTATGCTTAACGCGCGAACAAGGATATCTTGCATGATACTCCTTTCTGATTTCAGGATAAAAAAAAGCCGCATCGAAAGATGCGGCTTTTTGATACAGCGGCTAAAAGCGAATTACTTTGCAGCAGGAGCAGCAGCTTCAGCAGGAGCAGCAGCGTCTTTTTTAACTTCTTTTTTTGCTTTTTTTGCTTTTTTTGCTTTTTTAGCAGGTTTAGCTTCTTTCTTTACTTCTGCAGCAGGAGCAGCAGCTTCAGCAGCTGGTTTTGCTTCAGCTTTAGCAGCAGCTTTAGGAGCTTCAGCGAAAGCGATTGCAGAGAAAGAGAGAGCAACGAGAGCAGCAACTACAGTGGACAGAACTTTTTTCATTTTGACTACCTCCAAGGGAAATGTGTTATGTTTTTGTTATAGCATTGTCCGTGCCAATAATTATTAAAAGAGTTAACTTACTGAAAACAGGTGCCTAAAATTATTTAGAAGCGTGTCTGCTTCAAAAAAATGATGCCGTTGTCAAAAATCTCTTACCCGAAATGGGGTATTGGGTGTCTGCTTACAGGTTTTTTGATCCCCAGCGCGTATAAAGGGTATGTTCTATATTTAATTGGTCTAGTATTTTCCCGACCATAAAATCAACCATGTCAATAATTGAGCCAGGCTTGTTATAAAAAGCTGGCATGGCAGGGATTATACGTCCCCCTGAACGTGAAAGCTTGAGCATGTTTTCCAGATGTATCTCTGAAAGAGGGGTTTCCCTTGGCATGAGCAGAAGCGGGCGGTGTTCTTTAAGCATAACATCTGCGCTCCGTTCTATAAGGTTTCCGGAGATGCCACAGGCAATTCTTGCGACAGTACCCATGCTGCATGGCGCTATAATCATCGCTTCAGGGGCTGAGGAACCGCTGGCAGCTGTACAAAACAGGTCATCCGGGTGCGCCATGGTAACTCCGCCTCTGATTTCCAGGTGTGCGCACAATCGTTCGGTAGCTTTGTGCAGATCACCAGCCAGGTCAAGTCCGGTTTCCTCAAGGCATACTTCTGTCCCGGTACAGCTGGAAACAAATAGCACGTCAATACCGATGAGGCATAACTGTTCAACAAGGCGCAAGCCATAAACTGAACCTGATGCCCCGGTGAGCGCTACCATAATGGATTTATTCATTCTGTTTACCCCATGAGAATATCAACAGTCGTAAAAAACAGTATTGTTACGCTAATATAACCATTCATGTTAAAAAATGCAGCGTCAAGTTTTGATAAGTCTCCGTTTCGCAATAGCCAATGTTCGTACAGCAGCATGGTAACGGTTATGGCTATCCCTAATAGAAATGGAAATTTTAACTCCACTATTTTCCATATCGCAATGAGTAATAAAACCATTATCAGATGAAAAACGCGGGCAATCCAGAGAGAACCTTTTACTCCAAAAAGAACCGGTATGGAATGCAGTCCGGCGGAACGGTCAAAGTCAACATCCTGTAAAGCATATAGAATATCAAAACCTGCCACCCAGAATAGTACAAGTGCGCCAATGGCAATGGCAGCTGGCTCAATAACTCCTCGAATTGCCACCCAGGCTCCAATGGGCGCAGCGGCAAGACAGATTCCTAGTACAACATGTGCGAGAGCGGTGAAGCGTTTGCAGTAGGAATAGAGAACCAGAAAAAAAAGCGCCAATGGTGATAGTTTCAGGCATAGCGGATTGAGCTTGGCAGCGGCAAACAGCAGTAGAGCGGTTGAAATGATTATTATGGAAAATGTAAATCCCTTGCTCAATTTTCCGGCAGGTATTGCACGGGATTCGGTGCGTGGATTTAGGGCGTCAATATCCGCATCAATAAGCCGGTTAAGCGCCATTGCCGAAGTTCTGGCGCCAACCATTGCGACTATTATCCAGATAATTGTAGCGAGAGGCGGAATCCCTTTTGCTGCTAGTAAAGCTCCGGTAAGGGCAAATGGAAGTGCGAATACGGTATGGCTGAATTTTATCATTTCCAAAAAAGTGCCGGTTTTTTGAATTAGTGCTTTGGTCATTGAATCTCTTTCAGTGCAGTTTCCAGTAAAAAGGAAACTTTTTTCAAATCCTGCTCCAGAAAACTGAGGTCAAACATACCCGGATATTCCGAGTAGGGATATGTTTTGTATAGTGTGTGAACATGTCCTTCAAGACCATAAGCGTAAGAAGTTCGTAGTTCGTAATTATATGGTGAAATAGTTATGATGCATCCTTCTTTTCCACGGTTTATCTCAATTTGCAACTGCGAATAGTATTGGCGACCACCAGCCGGCATCCCGAAGCTATTGTCGGTTGCAAAATGTCTTGGAGCTGAAATCAAGGTGTTGCCCCGATTCTCTTCATCCATAATTCTTATGTTCAGCTCGCTCTCAAGTATCCGGCTGATGATGCTTTTTGCGACGTCACTATTTTTTTTTGTGACAATCTGATGCACCGGCAACGGTTCCGGGTTTACCCTGAGATGGTAGCAGCCTGAAGAAATGGCGGTTATTAATAAAATAAGTAATATTCTAAGCAAGTCCATACTCCGACCAACGGTTTGAAATCAATGAATCGATATCGCCGCCTCGTTGTATCGATGGTTTTTGGAGGCGGCATCCGGTAGCATCAACAGCTATCCGGTTGTTGTCGGCGTTAATAATCATATCGTGGCGTGGATTGAACTCATTGATCGCTTTCCAGCTAACAGTACCACTCTGCTCAACAGGAATTTCGGATGATACAAATATAAGTATCTTTGAATTTGCGAACCAAGATAATTTCCAGAGGTTTGATGAGATTTCCCTTACCATGCCGGGGAGTGGTGATTCAAGGGAAATGATTGCGCTCTTATGAAAACTCCATTGAATTGGGATGTGTATGTTGATGATTTCCGGATGAATTTTTTGTAAAAACGGCAGAAGTATACGTTCCCACGCATTTGCCATCCAACTGTCTTCCATTGGTGGGACGCCAACTATTGTGGAAGGGATAATTGCATCAGGTCGTATGCTTATTGAAGTAATATGCATTACGGGGGCAGGCCCGGTCGGTGCGTAATGTCCTGTATAATTGCCAAAAGGTCCTTCATTAAACGACTCACCCGGGACGACAAAACCTTCAAGGAGAACTTCAGCTGTAGATGGAACGTAAAGCGGGGTTGTGTGGCATGGAGAAACATTTAGAGGCAAATTTTGTAAAAAACCGGCAAATGTTACCTCGTCAAGATTGCCTGGCAATGGCATCATTGCGCTGAAAATAAGAGACGGATCTCCACCGAGTGTAATAGCCACCGGCATATTTTTATTTAACTTTTCATGTAGGGTCAGGTGGCAAGCAGCTCCGCTATTTTTCCCCCAGTGGATTGCAAGCTGATTTGCTCCGATAACCTGTGCGCGGTATATTCCGCAGTTCTGTGTCGAGCTGTCCGGGTTCGCCGTAAATATCTCCCCCAGTGTTATGTAGCGGGGATTTCCACTGTTTGAACCATCCCCATTCCAATTTTGCAAAAACGGAAAGTCGTAAAGAGTTGATACAGTCTTATCTTTTTCCCATAATGGCTTTGAGTGGAACGGTTTGAATTTATTGAATTCAGCAAGATTGGATATTTGGGTATCAATATTTTGTAGATTAAAAGGGTAGACAAGGTGAAGCAGATCAGTCATTTTATCAGTCAATTGTCCCATGTTTTTGATGCCGAGAGCAAGTGAAGAGCGTTTGTATGAACCAAACAGGTTTGTTGCAACAGCAAAATCATATCCTTTGGGTCGCAGAAACAGCAGAGCTTTACCGCCATCCGGTTGCTTGCATATTCGGTCTGTTACAGCGGCAATTTCAAGCTTTGTATCAACTTCTACTGATACAGTGGAAAGCTCTGATTCCTCTTGTAGTAATGCTATGAATAAGCGCAGATCATGTTGCACGGCGGCTTTCCTTTTTGAACAGTGGCTGATTTTTATTAGTATATATGTTGCTCACAGCTTTATTTGCAATAAGTATCTTCAATATGAATATGTGAACGTTTAAAAAATCTGCTTGACAGATACAAAACAAATTCTTATAGTCCAAAACTCTTTAAAAAATGAAGCGGATGGAGACGGCTATGTACGCAGTTATTAAAACGGGTGGAAAACAATACAAAGTATCTGAAGGCGAATTTCTCAAGGTTGAAAAACTGACTGGTGAAATTGGCGATAGCATTGAATTTGCAGAAGTTCTTATGGTCGGTGGCGAAAAAATAGTTGTTGGCGCTCCTGTTGTTGCAGGTGCATCAGTAACTGCAAAAATCGCTGCTCAAGGGAAAGATAAAAAAATCCTTGTTTTTAAATCAAAACGTCGCAAAGGAACACGCAAACTGCGCGGGCATCGTCAGCATAAAACAGTTCTTAAAATAGAAAAAATCAGCGCATAATAAACATAAGAAGTTATTGCAATACCTAATTTTTTTCCCGGGGAGATACGGAAATGGCACATAAGAAGGGTGTAGGTAGTTCACGTAACGGTAGAGATTCGGACGGTCAACGTCTTGGTTGTAAAAAATTTGGTGGTGAACTTGTAAAAGCTGGCAACATTATTTATCGTCAGCATGGGACTCAGATTCATCCTGGCAATAATGTAGGGTGTGGCAAGGATTACACACTGTTCGCATTGATTGAAGGGATTGTGACCTTTGAACGCATGGGAAAAGATCGCAAAAAAGTTTCAGTTTATCCGAACTAAACTGTTTTTATACAACTTCTAAAAAGCCCGGAAAACACAGTTTTCCGGGCTTTTTTTCAAACAGCCGAAAGATGCGTGATATGGGTCTCATACTGTCAGAGGTCGAACAGAAAACATTGCTTGAGCTCGCTCGCCAAACGATCATAAGTTTTGTCGACTGCGGCGTTATTTCTGAAGTTTTTTTTAACACCCCGGGCTTGAATTCTCACCTTGGTTGTTTCGTGACAATTCATCAGAATGGACAATTGAGAGGATGCATAGGAAATTTTATTTCTGATAAGCCTTTATACAAGCTTGTTCAGGAGATGTCAGTTGCCGCCGCAACCCGGGATCCGCGATTTTATCCGATGAAGCGAGATGACCTTGCCACTTTTAATCTTGAAATATCTGTTCTCTCTCCGTTGGAGTCAATTCAGACAATTAATGATATCACTGTTGGAACTCACGGGCTGTATATTGTAAAAGGTTGTTCGCGTGGAGTCCTCCTTCCACAGGTTGCCACCGAGTATGGATGGGATAAGGAAGCTTTTCTTCAGCATACATGCATAAAAGCAGGTTTGCCGGAAGATGCCTGGCAAAATGATTGCACCATATACCGGTTTAGCGCCCAAATTTTCAAAGAGCCTCTCTAAAGGTAAATGCAATGGAAAAATCTGATAATGACGCCCTGAAACGGGTTGAGGATCAACTGAAAAAATGCGTGAAATGTGGTGCATGCCGGGCAAATTGCCCCGCTTTTACCGCTTTTGGCAGAGAACCGGCTGTGGCTCGTGGCAAAGTTGCGCTGGCTCAGCATATCCTCAAAGATGATATTGAACTTGACGACCAGACCTATCAGGCAATGTCCAAGTGTCTTCTCTGCGGCAGTTGTGTTGAAAAGTGTCCCAACGAGGTTCCGACTGATGAGATCGTTATTGCTGCCCGTGAGGCGTTAGCAAAAAAAAGGGGATTGAGCACCTTTCATGCGGCTGTCGGACAGGTTATCAAAAACAGGACACGTATGAAAATGGGGGCAAAGATAGCTTCATTGCTTGGTCCTTTATTTTTTAAGAAAGTTCCTGAAACATCCGGATTACGTCTCCGTTTTCCAATGCCCTTTATGGGAAATACACGCCATATTCCAGCAATAGCTAAAAAACCGTTCATGGATCGTCATCCTGAAGTCATCCCCGGAGAACCGGGTAAGCCGCGCATCGTATTTTTTGTCGGCTGCATGACTAATTTCGTTTATACCGAAATAGGAGAGGCTGCTATTAAGCTGTTTAAGCATCTAGGCTGCACAATAATTATTCCAAAAGGTCAACAGTGCTGTGGTCTTCCCGGTATGTCCGGGGGGGATTTGAATACTGTGCGCTCTTTGGCAGAAAAAAATCTACAGGAAATGGAGCGGTATGAGGCAGATTACGTTATGAGCGCCTGTGCTACATGTGGAGGTGCGTTGCATCGACTTTACCCTTTGGTCATAGGCAAACGTAATCCGGAGCTTAAAGAGCGTCTTGAAGCGTTGGCAGCAAAAACTGTCGATGCCGCGCAACTGCTGCACAAGCTCGGGTTGAATCCTCTGGAGAGCGGCGCTGGTGATGAAATTGCAATTACCTACCATGATCCGTGCCATCTTCGGACACGAGGCTTGACCAGGCAACCGAGGGAGCTTCTCAAATCGACACCCGGAGTGATTTTGCGTGAGATGGAAGGTGCGGATCGATGCTGTGGGTTGGGGGGGACGTTCAATGTTTATCATTACGGCTCATCCATGACCATAAACGAGGCAAAAAGCGAGGCAATAATTGCTACTGCTGCCAAGGCTGTGGCAACCGGTTGCCCCGGTTGCATGATGCAGCTCTCTGACGGGCTCAAGCAGCATGGTTCAACGGTTGAGGTCCTGCATACACTGCAAATTCTGGCAAGAAATTTGAAGCTATAACGGCAAAATCTGCTAACGCTGTTTTATTCACGGTAAAAATAATTTTATTGACATTACAGTTTAAATTGTATAAAAAACGCCCCATAAAAACTGGTTTTATTTTTATTCGGGGTGCAGATGAGCGATTACAACATCGGAGCTAAAATCAAAAAGCTCCGTCTTGCAAAAAAACTTACGCTGCAGGCAGTAGCAAAGGAGACCGGTTTCTCTCCTGCGTTGATTTCGCAGATTGAAAATAATAACGTTTCCCCTCCCATAGCAACCCTTTCAAAAATCGCAAAATTCTTTGATGTAAAAATCGGACTTTTCTTTGCTGACGAAGAAGAAGAATGCCGTTACGAAATAGTTCGTGCGAACGAACGCAAAGCAATTCCCCGCGTAATATCCCGTGCTGGAACCAGCCAGGGGTACTCCTACGAATCACTCTCATTTCATAAGCAAAACAAAAAGATGGAACCATTTCTCCTTTCAATTACAGAGAAAGCATTGGAAGAAAACACCTATAGCCATGATGGGGAGGAGTTTCTTTTTGTCATGAAGGGGACGGCGGAATTGATTCTTGATGAACGCCGTTTTGTATTGAATGAAGGGGATTGTGTCTATTTTGATTCCTCTATGCGTCACCGTCTGCTGTCAAAGCATGGTGATGAGGTTAAAGTTCTTGCTGTAGTAACCCGCTAAACAAGAAAATATCCCACAAATAAGTTGAAGAAAACTTCACACCCAAAGGATGGTAACGATGTCAAACACAGCACCCAAACCCGTTTTGAAAAACCCGTTTGATCCGCCCGAAACGGTGGAATTCACTATTCCTGGTGAAATTTCCAAAACCACCGGCGGCTATGAAGAGGCGATGAAGGAAGGTTACGAACTGATTCAACGCCCGATTAAATCTGTAAAAATTGATCAGATCGAAAAACAGCACTTCAAGAAGAGAATGACCGTCTGGGAACGTTTGAATGTTCTCTCTGACAAAACTCCAAATGTATTGTACCAAAACTGGGGAAAAAACCTTGACGGCGCGTCGCTTGTAACCGCAGTGCTGAATATAGGCGGTCGCGATGTGGCTGTTTATGGGCATGATTTCACGGTTCGCGCCGGTTCCATTGATGCGACCAACGGCAGCAAGCTCGCAAAGCTTTTCAATATGGCTGGTGAAAAAGGTATTCCTGTTATCGGCATGAACGACTCGGCCGGCGCTTTTGTTCCTGCCGGGGTCGGTGGTCTGGACGGATATGCCGAGGCGTTTACCGCACTGCGTCGTATCAGCGGCGTTGTCCCATCCATCATGTGTATGTTCGGTTTCAATGCCGGCGGCGGTTCTTATCTTCCGCGTCAGGGAAGTTTTGTTATTCAGCCGAATGATACTTTCTTTGGACTGACAGGTCCCGGAGTTGTCAAATCGGTTCTTGGTGAGGATGTTACACCGGAAGAACTGGGTGGACCGAAAGTTCATGGAAAAACCGGCGTTGCTGATATAACGGTAACTGATGAAGTTGCCGCACTGCGTACAGCCGTTCGTCTGTTATCTTACATTCCTGACAACAACAGCATTTTGGCTCCATTTCAGGATACCACTGATCCTCTTGATCGTAAAACCTGGGAGATAAACACATTACTCAAAAAAGCGTTCAACTCTCCTACCGGTTTCAATACTCCTTTTGATGTTTCAATCATCATTCAGCAGATTTGTGACCATGGCGATTATTTTGAACTGCAGCCAGAACGTGCCCGTGAAGTTGTAACCGCCTTTGGTCGCCTTGGTGGTCAGGTTGTCGGTTTTGTTGCCAACAACTCTGCTGTCTCTTCAGGTCAGATTGACTGTGATTCGGCAGTCAAGATTGCCCGCTTTGTCCGCTTCTGCAATATTTACAATATCCCGCTCATTTTTATGGAAGATACCACCGGATTCCTTCCGGGGCGTGAACAGGAAGCTCGCGGTATCGTACAGGCAGGACGTTCCATGCTTGATTCTATCGTAGATGTACGCACACCACGCATTCTGCTTATTCTCCGCAACGCATACGGCGGAGCCTACGCATCCTATAACAACTATCCGACCGGCGCTGATCTGGTTCTTGCACTTCCGACAACCCGTCTTGCAGTTATGGGACCTGCCGGCAAGGAGTTTGTATACAAGGATGAATTGCGTAAAGCAAGGGGCGAGGCAGCCCAGATGGTCAAGAGCGGTGTTGAGGCAAGGGTAAAAGCGGGGATGGATGGTGCGGAAGCTAAAAAAGATGCAGAGAAAGAAGCTGCTGACTGGCTCAAGCTTCAGGAAGCTGCACTCAACCAGCGTTACGAAAAAGAGTTGATGAATCCGAAAGAGGGTCTTGCTCTCGGCTCTATTTCATCAATAGTAATGCCGACAGATCTGCGTCAGGTACTTGGCGAAAACATCGCATTCCTCATGCGTCATTACAAGGCAGGTCCAATGATGGCGCCACAGCGTGAATTCCATTAAAATTGAAATGATACGGAGATAGAAACATGAACGATCTTTACATGAACAATCCTTTGATCCACCGTGATCGCCGGCTTGCAAAATCTGACTCCGAGTGGGTTCGCTCATTTGCGTCCGAAGATTTGAAGCCGCTTATAGTTTGCCGTGGACCTATCAGAAAAGAGGCGCTTGATGTATTTGGAGAGATGGGGATGACACAGGTTGGCATTCTCCTTTCTGAAAAAGATTCAATAGTTTATGCAAACGCTCTTTCGCCGGAGCTTCGCCAGATTACAAACCCTGATCGTGTGCATCGCGTTCCTGATTATACCGGTGCAAGCAAAGAGGAGCGTGTTGAGCGTATCGGGCAGATTATCCAGATAGCCAAAGATAATGGATATGATTCAATTTTTTCCGGTTACGGATTTATGGCAGAGGATGAAGAATTTGTCGCTGCTGTTGAAAATGCCGGTCTTAAATTTATTGGTCCAAACTCCCGTACGCAGGCCGATGCCGGTAAAAAAGATGAAGCAAAAAGAACAGCTCTATCCGTCGGCGTCAGTGTAACTCCGGGGATTAACAACGTTACAGCAAGAACACTTGTGAAAAAACATGGATCAAGAGAAAAACTTCTTGCACTTGTTAAATCTCACTCTCTTGATGTTGACAAGAAAGTTCTTGATGACAAAAAGCTTTCATTGGAAGACCTGGCAGACCAGATTTTGTATGCATCTTATGAAAAAGGGGTCGACCTCTACAGCATCGATGAGCTTTCAGCACAGGTGCAGGTTGAAGTGGAAGCGATGTTCAAGGAATATCCCTCCAGCCGCATTCGCCTCAAAGCTATTGGCGGTGGCGGTGGTAAAGGTCAGCGTATACTTGGCGCATCTCTCCTTCTGGTAAAAAAACCGACTGATAAACAGATTAAGGAAGCTGCTCTTGAAACACCTACGCTTGTTCGTGAAGTACTGAACGAAGTAAAGGCTAATGGGGTAGGGGACAACAAAAACGTTCTGGTAGAACTGAATATCGAGCAGACTCGCCATAATGAAATTCAGCTGGTCGGGAATGGTGAATGGTGCGTAACTCTTGGCGGACGCGACTGTTCTCTGCAGATGCATGAGCAGAAGCTTCTTGAAATTTCTGTTACACAGGAAGGGCTTGCGCTTGCCATTGAAAAAGCAAAGAAAGCCGGCAAGAAAAAAGAGGTTGCTGCCCTTGAGAGCGACCTGAAAGTATTGAAAAAAATGGAAGAGGATGCGGCGAAGTTTGGTGTTGCAGTAGGTCTTGATTCAGCTTCAACCTTTGAATGTATCGTTGACCGCGACCGCTACTACTTTATGGAGGTCAATACACGCATTCAGGTTGAGCATCGCGTTTCAGAACTATGCTATTCCCTTAAATTCACCAATCCTAAAGATAAGAAAGACTTCTTTATTGTAGAGTCGCTGGTCGAAATGATGGCTCTCCTTGCAAGACATAAAAAGAGTCTTCCAAAACCGGAGAAAATTCCACGCTTTGGTGCAGGGGCAGAGGCTCGTCTCAATGCAACAGACTGCTCACTATCTCCACATGCCGGCGGTATGATTCGCTACTGGTCCAAACCTATCGAAGGTGAAATCCGTGATGACCAGGGTATCTGCATGGTTAATCCTGATACCGGAATGTTCATGCGCTACAAGGTTGCCGGAGCTTACGACTCAAACATTGCCCTTCTCCTCACCAAAGGTGAAGACAGGCTTAACAGCTACAATCATCTTTCAAAGGTTCTTGGAAAAACTATTCTTCGTGGTTCAGATCTTGCCACAAACCTTGAATTCCATTACGGACTTGTCAACTGGTTCCTTGGTCAGAATGTAATGGCAAAGCCTACTACAAGATTTGTTGTCCCATACCTGACACTTGTTGGTCTCCTGAAAGAAGAGGCGCAGAAGCTTGACACCGTATTTGCATTTATCCAGATGAAAAAAGCTTATGCCAAAAAGATTGCGGAGCAGTTTCCTGGCGATGCAAAAATCGCAAAAGATGTGTCTGGCATGCTTGACAGAAAAGGGACCCTTGTCACACGCCCGATGGATAAACTGATAGAAGATCCGCATCTTCTCTCCGGTTGGCTTTCCATCAATCGCAATAACTTCTCCATGGAAAAAGGGAAGGTGAAATGGCACGATAATCCGTATTCAATTTTGAACAACACATACGAATATCTGAATATGTCTTTTGACTCAAAATCTCCTGCGGCTGAAGTCATCTGGAACCATGATAATGATGTTCTCCAGAAGGGACTTCGTTTCTACGGGACATTGGCAGAGCGTTTCAAAGTCGGAATGAATGATTATGACAAAATGACAGCGGCTCTTGAAAAAACCAAACCGCAGGCTGGTTTCAGCCAGAGCGAATGGGATGCTGTTCAATCTGCTCACGCCGGGTTTGAGATAGGTCTTGAGCTTCTCGGGATGCTCTATATTGTCGCTGAAAATGTAAAATTCTGGGATTTTAAAATCGAAGATGACCTTGAAGTTACAATTCCCGAATATCTGCACGATACAGAGCTTCAGGCAAGGATGAAGAAGGTTCTTGTTCCGCCGCCAGCTACAAAGGCTGACGAAATTGTCGCAATCTGTGGCGGTATGTATTATGGGCAGGAAGCTCCAGGGTTGCCGGCGTTTGTAAGTGAAGGTATGCATTTTGAAAAAGGTCAGGCGCTCTACATAATTGAAGTTATGAAGATGTTCAACACTGTGCGCGCCCAGTTCTCTGGCACAATCGACAAAATCATCATGCAGGGTGCTGACGGCTCAATCGTACAGAAGGGGCAGCCGCTCTTCAAAATCACCCCTGATGAAAAATTTGTAGAGGTAAACCCTGAAGAAGAGGCACTTGTCAAACGTGAAAAGACTTCTGCATATCTGAAGGTAATTCTTTAGACAAGGAGAAAAGCTGTGCGAAAAGGTAAATTTATAGTTATCGAAGGAATCAACGGTTCCGGTCAACAGGTAAAGAGTGGAATTATCGCCCTTCATAAAGCATTAACACAGCTCGGTTATGAGGTCGTTGAATGTGCCAACCCTGATTCAGGTCGTGCAAAAGAGCTTGGCATGGAATCTTTTCTCAAATGGCCATTTGGCAAAAACAGCAGAGCCGACTTTTTCTTTGAATCTGCTGTCCGTATAGAACTGTTCAAAGGTGTTGTAGAGCCTGCTCTTGACGCAGGAAAGATAGTTCTCTGCAAACAGTCGAGTATATCATCTCTTGCAAATGTTGCTGTGCAGGGGGCTTCAAAAAATTTCGATGCTCTGCGAATGGTCGAAAAGATGTCACGCGGTTTTATGTTTGAGGATGAGATATATCCAGACCTGACACTCTTCTTTGATCTCCCTGCGGAAGAGGCTTTTGAGCGGGTTGAAGATGTTCTTCAGATTCATCACGAAGGTGGGCTTGAATTTTATCAGCAGATGCGTGAATTTTACTGTAAAGAGATAAAAAGATGGCGCGGCGCAAGAATTGACGCATCTTCAAAGCGTTCGCAGGATGAAATTGCTGAAGAAGCGATAGCGCTAGTTAAAGCGATTCTTTAAGAGATTTATTTTGTCAACAGAGGGGGAGCTTTTTCAAAGCTTCCCCTTTTCATTTATATTTAAGAAGAAAGGAATTTATATGAGCATAAAAGATAAAAAAGCTGCATGGAATGAAACTGTTGCCAAAAGTCTGGCAAAACGTCCCGAGCGTCGTGGTGAATTCAGAACAACCTCTGACATAGAGTTGGAACGTTGCTTTACGCCCGGTTTTGATTATCCTGGATATGAAGAGACCCTTGGATTTCCTGGTCAATACCCTTACACACGCGGGGTTCAACCTACAATGTATCGCGGGCAGTTCTGGACAATGCGCCAGTATGCGGGATTCGGCACAGCCAAAGAGTCAAACGAAAGATACAAATACCTCCTTTCAGCAGGTCAGACAGGGCTTTCGGTTGCTTTTGACCTCCCAACCCAGATGGGATACGACTCTGACGCAGGGATGAGTCTTGGAGAAGTCGGAAAAGTCGGTGTTGCTATTGACTCTCTCGCCGATATGGAAATCCTCTTTAACGGCATCCCGTTAGACAAGGTCTCCACATCAATGACCATCAACTCAACAGCCGCTATTCTGCTCTGTATGTATATCGCTGTCGCTGAAAAACAGGGTGTATCTGCCGATAAAATTTCCGGCACCATCCAGAATGATATTCTCAAAGAGTACATGGCTCGCGGCACCTACATCTATCCTCCAAAAGAGTCGATGCGCATCATCACCGACATTTTCGCATACTGTAAAGACAATGTACCGAAATGGAACACAATCTCAATATCCGGCTACCATATCCGTGAAGCCGGTTCCAGTGCAGTTCAGGAAGTTGCATTCACCCTTGCGGATGGAATAGCATATGTAGAAGCGGCTATCAAAGCGGGTCTTAATGTTGATGAATTTGCCCCACGTCTTGCCTTCTTCTTTAATTCCCACAATAATCTCTTTGAAGAGGTGGCAAAATTCCGCGCTGCCCGCCGTATCTGGTCAAAAATCATGAAAAACCGATTCGGGGCAAAAGACCCGAAATCGCAGATGTTACGCTTCCATACACAGACAGCCGGTTGCACACTAACAGCACAGCAGCCTGACAACAACATCATGCGTGTCACCATTCAGGCGCTTGCAGCGGTTCTTGGCGGCACACAGTCGCTTCATACAAACTCCCGCGATGAAGCTCTGGCGCTCCCGACCGAAGACTCTGTCCGCATAGCGCTTCGCACACAACAGGTATTGGCATACGAATCAGGCGCAGCAGATAGTATTGATCCTCTCGCCGGCTCATTCCTTGTGGAGTCACTCACCGACCAGATCGAAAAAGCTGCACTGGAATACATCGAAAAAATTGATAACCTGGGTGGAGCGGTAGAAGCTATCTCAAGAGGATTCCAGCAGAAAGAGATACAGGATTCCGCCTACGCCTACCAGAAGGCTATTGAAAAAGATGAACTGATAATTGTTGGGGTAAATAAATTCACTGTTGAAGGGGAAACCCCGCCTGAACTGCTGAAAATTAAGGAAGAGGTAGAAATAGCGCAGAAAGCATCATTAAAAGCGATGAAATCAGGGCGTGATGAAGCGGCGGTAAAAGCTGCGTTGGCAAATCTTGAAATAGTGGCAAAAGGTACAGATAATCTCATGCCGCATATTCTTGCAGCTGTTAAAACATACGCAACACTCGGAGAAATCGCCGATGTATTCAGGGGGGTATTCGGTAAACATACAGAGACAGTAGTTCTATAAAGTTATTTTTAGCGAATCCACCACAGAGACACGGAGTCACAGAGAAAATCGTGAGAAATTCAGAATTAACAGAGCAAATTATTGGAGCAGCGATTGAAGTCCATAAAGTTCTTGGACCCGGTTTACTTGAATCTGCATATAAAGAATGCCTCTGTTATGAACTTGAAAAATCAGGGATAGATTTTGAAAAAGAGAAGATCTTACCGGTTAATTACAAAGGGCTAAAATTGGATTGCGTATATCGTTTTGACCTTTTTGTTGACAAAAAAGTTATTGTTGAACTTAAAGCTGTTGAAAAGATATTGCCAGTGCATGAAGCACAACTTCTTACTTATCTGCGTTTGGCAGCTGTTAATACAGGATTGCTGCTAAACTTTAATACCCCGCTTTTAAAAGATGGCATTAAAAGATTTGTTCTCTGATTTTCTCTGTTTCTCTGTGTCTCCGTGGTAGATTCCAAAAGGGGTAATAAATGCTTACAAAAATTAATCATATCGGTATTGCCGTTTCATCCCTTGAATCTGCGCTCCCTTTTTACCGTGACCAACTCTCCTTGCCGTTTGCCGGTATGGAAGAGGTTGTCGAGCAGAAGGTTCGTGTTGCCATGCTTCAGGTAGGTGAATCAAAGATAGAGCTTCTTGAGCCGACTTCCCCGGAAAGCCCCATAGCAAAATTTATTGAGAAAAATGGCAGCGGTATTCACCATATCGCATACGAAGTGGAAGATATTGAATCAGCCATTGCCAAATTGAAGGGTGAAGGGGCGCGGATGGTTGACGAGATTCCCCGCAATGGTGCACACGGAACCCGTATAGCATTTGTCCATCCAAAAAGTAGTGGCGGGGTGCTGACAGAATTGTGCCAAGTTGGGCATTAAAAACATGAAATTGAACATAATCGATGACTTGCAATGATATCTGTTTTTTTGCTTGACATCAGTTTGATTTCAAGTATATTTACCGCAACTTTATAAAACGCTGTGCTGAAACAAACGAACCTCCAAGTAGCTAACCGATTGATTTTATTAGATGTCATGCTTTAAGGCATCAACCACCTGACCGGGAGCGAAATACTGTGATTAGTTTCAGAAATTCTCAAAAATTTATGTCTTATGTCCAATATACCCTTGGGTGATCCTTCTTTTGGATTGCTTCAAGGGTATTTGCGCTTATACAAAGTAAACACAACATCAAACGGATTTGCACAGTTATTTGCGAACCAAATAAACAATGAAAGGTGGTGGGTTAACGCAAAAGAAAATAGGTTGGAATGATGTAGCTTTTCAGAAGGTAGTAGTTAAATAAACTATAGCAAGACACTACATTATGGAGGAACACACAATGAGTATTAAAAAAACCGTAGCAATCGTAGCAGCAGCAGGCGC
>Ga0172367_10001535_pt1 | contig 33205 bp, 35 predicted proteins | sample Lak10m_FD_114542 | JGI IMG/M metagenome (GOLD analysis project Ga0172367, IMG submission 114542) | Freshwater microbial communities from Kabuno Bay, South-Kivu, Congo - kab_022012_10m | ecosystem: Environmental > Aquatic > Freshwater > Lake | place: Democratic Republic of the Congo: South-Kivu...
GCGGCTGATCTCATCGATCAGAACGGACTCGGCAGCCCAGACGGTTGCAGGCGTCTCCAGAAACCTGACAGATGAATTTTCCGAGTCAGGGTAAGGAAAACCCACCAGATCGTCGAAGGAAATCAGGCTGGCGTTGTAGTGCCTATGCTCCAACGCCAAAGCCTCCGACAGGCTATTCAGAAGGAAGGTCTTGCCTGTCCCGGAACGGCCTATCAGCAGTAGCGGATCTTCGGTAACCAGAGATGCGAGGATTATGGGTTCATAGCGGTCGAACCCGTAAACGCCAAGGTCTGGCAAATGAGGTTTATTCATGGTGGTCATCTTCGTATTTTCGCTTTAGTCATCGGCAGTTTTACAGGATGGGACTGTCCCAGGGAGCAATGCCATTATTGCTGGCATGCTGCCACTCGTTGCGGCTTGTAGCTGACAATTTTCTGATCTCGGCGAAAAGTTTGTCGAGATCTGGCACAGCGGGCGTGGCCTCTTGCTGATTATTTCCAGAGTGGTTTGAAGTTGTCATCTCGATCTCCTTATTGCAATGGAGCCCCGTTTAGCTGCCTTGTTTAACGTCGCGGCAATTGGGGCTAAATGACGACGATGCATAAATCATGACCGCCTGAAGCGGTATGGCAGATCAAGCTCCTTTGCAATCCTGTTGGCCTCTTCCACTGGGATCTTGAGCTCGGCGGCGAAGTAGCTGCTTCCCGGGCACTCGCCTTCGATAATTTCGATGCCAAGCTTTTCCATTATTTCGGCATCCTCATAGTCCCTGAAATAGAGGTAAGCAGCTCCCTGCGCATTAGCGCTGTCAGGCAGGAACTCCCACTCGTCACCGTCTGGCGGCTCATCCAGGAATTTCTCAATCTCCGGCTCCATATGTTTCATGGCGATTTCCGGCTCGACTTCAAGCCATGTCTGCCATCCGGTATCAGGGTCGTATGGAAGCAGTGAAAGCCGCTTCTTTGCCTGCTTCCTCACAGCCGGAGAAAGATCCTCGGCGGCATCCTCCAGCTGGTAACGGTAGTCTTCATAAATATCCTGCAGACATCGTCCAAGAGGACACGACTCAGCGAAGCCGATCAGCGCCTGAGGATACCTATAATCCAGATCGCCGAGGGAAACCCCGTATGCCTCAGCACGAGTTACGGGTTCCTCGAATTCCGCCACCCAGATGGTTCCATAGTCCTGCACATCGAATGCAAATCCGGCACTGTCCCAAGCGGCATCGACCTCGCTGTCGGTCGCGGCATTAATATCCAGAGGAAACGTGATGCTCGCGCCCAAAACCAGCATTGTCTTGATGAAGTCACGACGGTTCATGGATACACCCCTCCTTCTGCGCCGGATCGCTGATATACCTTGTCAGGGCAGTACTCGCGTTTATTTTCCGGCTGAAACTGCAACTTGTTGAAACAATCTTCAAGATATGTGTCTACAGCGTCTGTGGCCATCCCCGGATCTTCAGCCCAGTAGTTTTCGAAGACAGTGCCGTTGAAATGGTGAAGGCTGGTGCGGACACGGTCCTCGTTCGCCAACAGTCGGCACAGGGATAACTCGATATCCTTCCGGTATTCTTCCAGTGAAGCATCGTGGTCCGTTCTGCCGGATCGCGCATAACTGTGAGAGAAATTCACCAGGATGTTGTCGAAATCATCTCCAAGCCCTGTGCTGTAGAGATGCTTCTCAATACAAATCCGAAGGATGTCCGAAACGATGTCATACCAACCCTTAATGGCGTCATGCGCAAGGCCATCGCAGAGCCCATCGGAATAGCGATCGAAACTGGCCGCAAGATGGCTGCAACAACCATCGGGATCGCCGCACACCGGACAGCAATTCCCGTGGGATTCAGCTTCCATACCATCGGGTTCAGGCTCCTCAATGCTTGCCTGATATGCAGCCCGAGCGCTTTCGCCCTCGCCAACGAGATCCAGCCCATCGGCAAGGGAAGCCGAAATCTTCCAGAGTGCGCTGGAGACTGGACGGTTGGAGAACCCTTTGACCTGATCCACCTTCCATCCGGCGCCACCCCACACCATGCCAAGCGTCGCCTTGTGTTTGCCAGTGAGATCGAAAACGCTGTATATCCTATAGATGCCATGCAGGCATTCATCAATAAAGCGGTCAGCGCAGTGACGATACGTCACAGCCTCATGCATTACCTCCCAGGCATTACATAGCGGTACAAAGCGGTATCCGCAGATCGTGGTTTCCCCGAATGAGGTTTCCCAGACCAGATTCTCATATCTTCCACGGGTCAACGCCTCATCTCTCCAGAGCACTGCACGCTCATACAACCAGCCCCACCCGCGCTTGCACTGGTTCTTATCAAGGTGCGGCTGCGCCTCGGACAGCCAGGCAAATACCAAAGAGGCTTCGTCGGAGAGAAATCCCTGGATGTCTTTGGCCGCGAGACATGCGTTGATATACGTGTTCAAGACAGCAGGCGGGATTTCAGCACCCCGGTAGGAGACTCTGCCGTCCGGCAGGGCCCTCCATATAGGTTCCTCGAAAAGATGCTGCACCCTGGAAGGGATAGTAACGTTCCGGTCCAGCGCATTATGCAAACGCACATATTCCAGCAAGGCTGTCCACGGGTTCCCCATGAATTCGATGGCGCACGCAAAGTCACGATAATTCGATTTCGCAATGAGCCTCCAGCCACGCTCCCCAAGGCCTGCATCAATCACGTGCGTCTTGATAGCCTGCAGCGTGTCCCCCTCAATCTCCAGTCCGTTTTCCAGAGCCAGCGCATACAACCAGACCAGTCCGGGAGACTCGCGATAGAGCCGGCGAAAACGCTCTTGATGCTCAAGAATCTCGTTGTAATGACTGTCCTTGAGACTGTCACGCCTGTCAGGGCGCGAAAGACGAAAAATATTCAGGAATTCCTCATCAATGCCAATCTCATCCCTCACGCGGTAACGCAGACGCTTCCAGTAAACAGAGCCCCTTACAGCCTTCAGGAAAGATTGCACGAAAACTTGATAGAAGCCGGCATCTTCAGAATCCGCAAGACCTAGCGCCTCCCCTACGGCATGGTCATATCCATCTCCGAATGCGATTGCCAGCACCTCGTCCTTCCACTCGCTCAGGAAGGCCTCGATGACGAAGCCATTTAGGCGGAGAGGCAAATCGACAAGAAAAGGGAGCGCCGGATTGAGGAAGGCGGAGGAATTACGACCGGCGCGGGTCCGGACCTGCGCGTGGATTTTTCCGTCACGGTAACTGATGAAATATCTCACGCAGCCTAAGACCTCGACTACGCGATGGTTTTTTCTCCTGATCACTCTGATAGGCCTGCCCAGGCGCGTCAGGAACTCCCGCCATATGCGGTCCTGCAGGTCATGAAGTGCCAGCCGTTGTGAACGGGTTTTCAAAAATGCATCGCATGACGCTTTGGGCGGCGAAATCTGCGGACGGAGCAGTGGCAGCTTTTTCATTAATTTCTCCTCTTTAGCGTGTTCGGCGAAATGCCGGGGCCGCAAGCTGGAATCAAATCCCTTGGCTAAAAACACCTGTATAAATGGTTCTACTCGACCGTCACGCTGGCAGACATCGGCTGGGAAAGTGTCTCCCGGTAGACGCGCCAGGCGACCGGGGAAATTTCCGGAATGGCTTCGCCCTTTTCGATGGCCGCCGCGCATAACCATAAAATGTGCGCAGGATGAAGACGCTTTACCCAATCCGGCAGAAGGCTGGACTGCCCCTTCTCGTATTCAGCAACGTAATGACGATGCCCATGTGCAGTCGAAAAGCTGTAGCGGTATTCCGTCATGCCCCCGTCCAGTTCGACCACATGGCTGAAAAACCCCGTGCCGGGTATTTTTATCAGGATGCCCCTGATGGTTTTTCTTGATATACAACGGGACTTCACATTAGCACTCGCATTTCCAAGGCGAACCTTGCCGAATCCGCACTCCCAGTTAAAAGAGGCGTGTCTGACCTGCCATCGCGAATGGCATCCCGACGGCCATGGCGTTGCTGGATCTTCAGGATCGGTTCCCAGCCACACATGTCTCGGGACTTTTTCATGATCACTCCCTGCCGAAGAAAAACAGCCAGTCGTTGATATCGAGAGACTGACGGCTTTCAGGATTGGCCGAAAGCACCTGCTGCCACCCACTGTATTCGTTGAGCTTGAGCGTGTGCGCCTTCAGTTTCTCCATGCATTCGTCAAGATCCTTCTGAAGGTCGTTACGAACCATCACCTGTGCTCCGCGCTCCCAGTCGCGAGACTTCGGGCTGGAAAATCCCAGCGAAATCTTTTCATCGACTTCCAGCCCTTCCTTGCGGATGGTGCCCATTACCTCGTCTTTCTTGTCCTTCCACCATGCAAGGCGCTCCCTGTGCCAGTCGACTTTAGCCTGGGCAGCGTCAGCCAGCTTTGACGCCGTGTATTCAAATGTCCATTCTTCGCGTTTCATGGTGAGCTCCTGTGTTCTAAAGTTTCATTATCCGCAGCACAAGGCTCATTAAATGAGCTTGCGGACGGGGAGAGTTTATATTTCTGTACCTTGTCCCAAAGTGAAAGCACAGTCATAAGGTCTCGGGCTTCACGAAGTCTTTTAAGAACCAGTGCCGTTGGAGCAGAGCCGGACTTCCTGGCCTGCCGGGTAATTGACCTTACGTAGCGTGCACAAACTGCTTTGTCATGCAGAAAATCGTTCATTCCAGAAACCCCCGCGAATTGAGCCGAAATTCTGTAACGGAATTTTGTGAAGCACCTTTCCAGCGCGCGCGAAATTCACCTTGTACAAAAGGCCGAAATGGCGCGTCAGGTGACTTCTGGCAAGATTGATATCCGAATAACCCGACAGCTTGGATTTCATGCTTTCCTGACCAAGGCAATGAAGGATCGCGGATTCCAGTTCCTGATCACTCAACAACTTGCTCATCGCCGCCCTCCAGATAGACTCCGGCACAGGCCTTCAGGGTGTTGTCATGAATATTCAGCACCAGCCTGAAATTCTCCTGATAGCCCCCGGCCAGGTTCCACGCGACAGGCAAGCCCCAGGACTTGGCGGTCTCAAAGACCAGCCGGTCTCGTTCCGCCAACTGGGCTGTCGTCAACCATCCGCCGAGCGGATCGGCAACGTGCGGGTCCGCGCCGGCCTGATAGAGCAGCACATCGCAATCGACAAAGCGCTCAATCAGTTCCGGGATGCATTGCAGAAATTCCTCAGCCTGATCAGAACGACGGTAATCCGCGGCCGCACTGTATTGCGATAGCCACCCGCCTAGACCAAGCCTTTTGATGATGTCAGCGGTTCCATCGCCGTAATGCTGGTCGAAGTCCAGGATGCCGACACGACTGGCAATGCCATCCCGCTTCAGAATTTGCGCTGCGATGACAAGTCCGTTGAAGGTGCAAAACCCGGAGGCATGATCATAGTTCGCGTGGTGAAACCCCGAGACGGGTGCGACCGCAACGCTGCCGTTCCTGACCGCTTCCTTTGCCGCACATGCAAAAGCCCCGGATGTATATGGAAGTGAGGCCGAAACCTCGGGTAGCCGGTTCCAGAATCCGTTGTCTTCCTGGCACGCCAGGATTTTTTGCACGTAGCGCGGAGCGTGCGCGAGACAGATCTCCGCTTCTGTCACCGCCGTGGGTTCGATGATTTCGATCGGGATGCCGAGTTCCCGCCAGGACTCAACGACCAGCCGCGGCTTGCCTGCGCTCGGCGAATACGATTGCGCATCAGCCACTTGTTTGGGTGTGTAAAACACCGGGATGGTTTTCATGTATCTCTCCTCTTTAGCGGGTTCGGCAAAGCGCCGGGGCCGCAATCTGGAATCAAATCCCCTGGTCTGTTTTTTGTCGGCCGACCGAGCCATCTGCCTATCCTAACCAGTGCCTGGCTCACAGGATGAGCCAGGCCCCGTACATGAACAGACGATGCACATCTTTATGGCTCAACCAGCCTGAATGAAGAACGTCTCTCCCTTGCTTCCCTGCACCTCGCCGCCATGGCGATATCCGCCCACCGGTCGGCTTTGAACTCGAAGCAGTAGAGGCAAAAGTCCTTACCCTTGGATGCGACCGTCATCATGACTTCGCGCCCCCGGATCGTCTTTCTGGCATACCCGCCGCACAGGCCCCAGCCGTGCTTGATGAAAAGCTCCCTAGCCCCCTCGGCACGGAGCTTCCAGTAATGAGGTCTGCGCTTTCTTGTCCCGAGAAAAGGGGTTCCCATCTATCGCTCCTCGTTCTACTTGCCGCAAATCCTGGAGCAGAGTTGCCTCGCGTAATCCCAAGCGGAAAACTCTACCGGCCGACCACTCTCCGAGATCACAAAGGGGTCGTCGCCGAACATCTTGTAATTCTCAAACAATTCTTTTGCCGACATCCCGGCCCTGTAATTCGAGTGCACGCTTTCCTGAACGATGCGCTTGCATGCTTCGACCGCTTCTTCAGCCGTTGCGAAAGACCCGTGGGCTGTCCGTTCCGAGGCATCCATGTGATGGAAGTTGTCATCGACGCAGACTTTGAACGGCAGGTTCTGTCCACCTTGTGCTCCTTCCCGCGAATGCCTTTCCCTCATTAATGATGAGAAATCTGCGGAGAGGAATGTTTTTTCGAACTCTTCGCTCACTGGCTGTCTCCTTACTTGCTAGACCTCAGGGCTTACGCGCATAGGCTTCATTGAATGCCTGCTCTAGCCTAGCGTTGACTCCCCGGCAACCATCGACGACGGCTTTAGCCCAGTCGAAATAGGCGCGCTTGCGCTCGCTGTCCCAGTGCGCTGGCGGGCTTTCCAGAATCGCCCTGAGGTTCGCCGTCTTGTCGGCGATCTTCAGCGCCTTGGCTTGCGGGGACTTGTAGGGCGCTTTCAGTACCTGCAGGCGTTTCCGTTCCGCCTTGTCCAGACTCTTGTCGTCCGTCACTTCCGCCACGATGGATGCGACTTGCTCACCGAATTCGGCCGCGATCTCCTCGCGCGAGACGCCCTGGTCTTCAATGGTGTCGTGGAGCAATCCTGCGATCACGAGGTCGGGGTCGTTTCCATCAGTCGCCTCCGCAAGCAGTCGTGCCACTTCCGACAGGTGGTTGAAGTAGGGCTCTGCAGCCTCGCCCTTCCGGCGCTGGCCCACGTGCTTTCTCGCAGCGAAATCCACGGCCCGGGCGATCCTAACGATGTCATTGTTCATCTGTTGTCCTTTCCTCTATCCCATGGCGGCACCGCAAAGAGACCCTTTTCGGCGTCATATTGACTGCGGTAGCCGCTTTCATAATTACAGTACCCTGGATCCTTTTGCCAATGATGGACATCGACACGCAATTTCCCCTTGCGATTACGCTTCCAAGGACACAGCCCGTGAATCATCACATCCAGCCAGGCGCCGATGGGCGGGATCGGATCCACTCCTGCCCTGAAGGCGGTCGAGACGCCCCAGTAGGCGGCGTTGATCAACTCTTCGCTGTCATCTGTTAACCGTACCCAGGCATCCCTGCCTTTGCGCTTGAGCACCTTGGCTCGCACGAGTTGCATTGGAACATCCGGCGGATTCCGCCAATCGTTCTCCCTACTTCTCGCAGGAGCCCTATCTAGCACCATGCCGGACAACCTTTTCGAAATCCTTCGGGGCATATCGCCTCCATCAATAAAAAGCGGAAGGGAGAAGCAAAAATCAACCTGCAAAAAGCAACTGCTCCGGCCTCTCCCTGGCAATTTCGCATCCAGACAAGCAACTATGCATCCATTCAGGAAGCGGGCGTCTGGTTACGTAATGTTTCGGGATCGCGGGCCTGTTTAGACATTTTTACGATTCCCTTCCGCTGCCGCCACTGCATTACCATCGGACTGCGGCACACCCGATGGCATTTCCGCCCTAAGGCGGAAACCCTTTATAGCCCTGCGAGCCGGGCAACCTCCTCCGAAACCTCTATCTCGACCGTGGCCCGGTTGAGGTCGTTGACCTTGTCCCCCAAGGCGTAAGCCTTCGATTTCAGGCCCTCCAGTTCCTTGCGGAGCTTCTGCTCGGCCTGCGGCTCCAGCATGCGCACGCGGATTTCCGGTCGGCTTCGCGAATAGCTGTCATTGTCGGAGATGAATACTTCCGGCAAATTCTTAAGCTCGCCAATGGCGACCATGTCGGAGCGCTGCCCCTCCAAGATGCTGCTCAGCGCCTTGATCCTGCGGTTGAGCTTGTCGAACTCCCCGAGGACTGCCGTAATGCCGTGTCTGGCGTTAGCATCGCCAAGCGCGATGCGGATGTCGGTCACGGCGTCCTGCAGCCGGAAGGCACGCTCCAGAGCGTTTTCGTACTCCGCTGAGCGGGACTGCAGAAAGGTCTCCTGACTCTCTCCGAGGTGGGCCGAGATGCGTGTGTTGTTGAACCCTTCGCGCACGGCGAAAACCGTTTCGGTGTAATCCCTGGAGAGCCTCTCCGCAACCTTGTGCCAGCGGCTCAATGAAAGTGTGTAGGTCTTGTTCATGTTTTTTTCCTTTGTCCGTTGCGGGGGCGCGATGCCCCCGGGTTGTTTTTCAGGCGGCCCGCTTGCCCTGGTTGGCTGCCGGGAACTGTTCGGGGTCGATCTCGACCCAGGTGAAGCTCCCACTTGAGAGGGTTGCCTTGAAGCACTCCCCGCTAAGGTCCCGCAAGTAAAACTCGCCGCCCGATGGGAACGGGCTATAGGACTTGGTGGTGCTGCGGGAATATGTCTTGCGGCCGGACTTGAAAGTCTTGCTCATGTCAGTCTCCTGTATAGAAAAGAACGTTATTGGCTTGCCGAAGACGCACGTACCCTAATGCGGGCACAAGACGGCCTCGTTAATTCAACTCATAACGTTTGCTTTTCTCAGGTCGACATGACCGGGCAATTCCTTTCTTTCAAATACATGATGATCTCCTTCATCAATGGTTTTCGCCTTGCTGGCGCACCGGTGAAGGAGGCCAACGCTTTAGCGGAATTTGTATGCGCCCCGCAAGTTGTCACTTAAATCGGCGCCGGACCATTTTGCGATCCGTGAGCTATTCTAGACCCCATCAGGCTCATATAGTGAGCCTGCAATCCCAGGGGCATAAAAACAAAAAGCCCGTTCAAGGATCAGGTTGCTAAAGCATCCAGCCGGAACGGGCATGACTCTTTAGCTGTATGTTTAACGTGCCCGCAAGCTGAAATCAAATCGGCACATAAAACAATTATATGCCTTTGGGTTCAGATGGCAAGCTTGCTTGACGTCCATTACTGATGGTCTGAATGGAACCATTCATCTTCTTCCAATCCACAAAGAAACTGGTGCACATGCTCAAGAGCGCCATGGGACGCAGCCCATTCCAAATGCTCTTGGAATCTGCGAGCTTTTGAATCTGGAGATGCTTCATACCATGCAGCTAAAATCAGCGGCAACGCCGGCTCCCATCCAGCACCTACCCGTTTCTTTTCAGGCAGCATTTCATAGATCTTCTGCCAGACTCCGGGCATCGGACATATACGTTCATTTTGACTTGCATACGCCATTACTTCTTCGACCGTTGCCATGAACGTCTCCTACAGAGGGAGTAATTTTTCAACGAGAGTTGTCCAGTAAGCGGCTCCGATTGGCAAAATCTCATCGTTGAAGTCGTACTTGGGGTTGTGCAACATACAACCGCCTTCGCCCATTCCGTTGCCAAGCCACACATAGCACCCCGGCCGCTGTTGCAGCATGAAGGAAAAGTCCTCAGCACCCATCGACGGCTTGAGGTCGGATCTCACGTTCTCTTGACCGACGACGCATGCTGCCGCTGCCTGACACCCCTCGGTTTGAGCCGGATCGTTCACCGTCGGCGGGTAACCAGGTTTAAGCTCCATGCCGATATGAACGCCGAAGGTCTCACCGATGCCTTTGCAAATCTCACGGATACGCGATTCGACTCTGGCCCGAACGTCCTCGCTGAAACTCCTGATGGTGCCACCCAGGTGCGCTTTTTCCGGCAGGATGTTGTAGGCGTCACCGGCATGAAAGCGGGTAATGCTGACCACGGCCGTCTCCAGAGGATCAAGGTCGCGGCTCACCACCGATTGCAGGGCCTGGATCAGGGCACTGCCGGCATGGATGACGTCCCGGCCCTGATGCGGCATCGCCGCATGCGCGCCCCTGCCACTCAGCGTGATGTCGAACCGGTCGGCCGAAGCCATGACGGGGCCGGGGAACACGCCGAACTGTCCTGCAGGAAGTCCGGGCCAGTTGTGCAGACCGAATACCGCATCCATCGGGAATTGTCTAAACAGCCCCTCTTCGACCATCACCCTCCCGCCGCCTTCGGTTTCCTCGGCAGGCTGAAAAATGAAATACACCGTTCCGTTGAAATTGCGTGTGCCGGCCAGATAGTCAGCGGCCGCCAGCAGCATTGCGGTATGGCCGTCATGGCCACAGGCGTGCATCTGGCCGTCATGACGGGAACGGTGATCGAATCCGTTATGCTCCTGCATCGGCAGCGCATCCATATCGGCACGGAGACCGATGGCTTTCCCGCCACTCCCTGCCCGCAATACACCCACTACCCCGGTGCCGGCCAAGCCGCGGTGCACCTCGACCCCCAACCCCTTCAGGGTATCCGCGACGAGATCGCTAGTCCGGTGTTCCTGGAAGGCAAGTTCCGGGTGGGCGTGAATGTCTCGCCTGATTGAGACATATTTTCTAGCTATAGCTTCCATGCCTGAATCTGTCATCTAAGCGTATTCAAGTTTGAATGGCAGCAGTTCATAGGAACTCTTCCATTCGGCTCCACGACTGCGAACCTTAAGTCCATCCGTGAAGTAGCTGACCAAGCCCCGGCTAGACGATGCTTCCAGCACTTTACAGAAGTTACCCAATTCGCTCTCAAGGCCGAGGTCCCTGACAAGCGCCAAGAGTAGGGATGCCAATGCCTCATCCTCCAGCCATCCGCCTTCGTTAGCAAGTCTGCTCAAAACCTCATACAACTCCTCAGGCAGCAAAGGACCAAGATTCTTAATCATGAGACTGAACCCGTAGTCTTTTGACACCATATGCCCGATGATCTTCCTCATTTCAGCTACCTGGTCAACTTCCTCTTCAAAATCATCCTGAGCGAAGCCATTAATGAAATTCCTGAACTTCTCAGAAGCTGACGGCATTCTCAACTTACTCGCAGGGCGCACGTCATCAACCTGTTTGCGCAGGAATGCGGGCGGGAAAACATCAGCACCGTTCCTGCTGAACATGACCTGTGATCTACTGGTGCTGTACAACATATCTGCGGGCTCCCTCACACTGCCGGTAGCACCCCAACCGGCCGCCAGCATCTGACTGACCTTAACGAGATCCGGCATGTCCTCCGCTTTCTTTTCCTCTTCCCTGACATCCAGGATCAAGAAGTTAGTGTGTTTGGTGACCAGTTGGTATCGGTTCGCCAACTCCTCCGCAAGCGCGGGGCGTTCCTTGTCCAGGTCTTCAATGCGGGAAGCAGCTGCCACTCTGGGAAGCGCGCTCCATAATGTGTCTGCATTTTGTACGCCAATTTCCTGGACAACTTCACGGCCGTCCTCAAGCTTCATCCTGAGGCGCACCGGACCGTCCTGCTCATTCCCCATCCCCGCGAACAGATGAAGCGTGTCACCGGCAAATACAGGCCCAATTTCGCCAGGTGACTGCCATTCGACCTTACTAGGCCAATCCACAAAAGTTTCTACCGCACGATGCTGGAACATCCGGCGAAACTGCCGGTATATCGCATCGGCCATGCCTTCATTGGGACTCACCAGTTCGCAGGCGCCGCCGGTCTTCGCGGCGATACCGCGCACAAACTCCTCGGTGACGGCACTGCCGACCCCGACCGTAAAGATCCGGTGGCCTGACTTAACGGCCTTTCGGATGACCTCACGGTGGTTGCTGATCCCCCCATCCGTGATCAGCAGGATGGCGGCAGGCCTTTCGCCTGAATCGGGCAGAGCATAGGTGAAATCCAGTGCCGATCCCATTTCCGTTCCGCCGAGGTCAGCATCCAGATTGTCGACCGCCTCACGGGCGCTGCGCAGGCTCCTGCCCTTGGCGGGTGCGCATTCCGGAAAATAGGCACGGTGAGTGCTGCCGAAGCGGATCACGTTGAAAGTGTCTGTCTCTCGCAGGTTGTCCAGTATGCGATGCAAGCCGATCCTCGCCTGCGCAATGGAGTCCCCACTCATGGAACCCGAGCAGTCGATGACGATCTTGGCGCAGATGCTCCCGATCTCACCGCCGGGGATCTGCGGACAAAAACTCGCGAGGACAACCTGTCCGCCGGATATTTCGTCCTTGGCCGATTGGGCATGTGCCTTCTCGGTACCCGCAAGCCTCATGTCGAGAATGAAGTCGCGGTCCATCCATGCCTGATTTCCTTGAAGGCTGATCAGTGCCTTGCCGCTCTGATGCTGAACTGTAATCCGGTGGCTTGGGCTGTCGAGCATCGCTCCTGACAGCACGCCTTCGATCTCAAGCTTAAGGATGAAAGGATATTCGGCCAGGAAGTCCGTCACCGGCACTTGGTGCGGCTGGTAGCCCGCAGCAACATAGTCTCCGTAACGGGGAGCGATCGTGGTTGGCAACCGGAATTTGACAGCATCTTGCTGCCAGGACAGCAGGTAGGCATATCGGTAGGTCAAGGTAGCCATTGCACCGGGCATCAGGTTGCCGAAATTGACCGTGCAGATACCGTCATCGGACTTCTCCAGCATGATTGCCCCATCGCCTTCGGAGATTGCTTCCTCATATCTCTCCTCGGCTTTGGCCTTCGGCAGGACGGTTCCGCGCAACTCGCGGTCGCCGATCTTCGCGACTAGGTCCAGCAGGGTGGCGCCATGAGGGAGCGGGAAAGTGTAAACGGCCTCAATGTTCTTCTTGGTGTCGTTGCGGAACGCCTGTGTCACGGTAAGTTCACATGCCAGACCACGGAGCAGGCCCTCGATCTTTACGGACTCCAGCACGCTGGTAGACCCAGTTCCTTGGGTTTCGTATTGCTGTTCGCCGATTGTCTCAATCATGTCTGTTCCCCTTACTCACGTTTTCATATGCGGCCATGACCGCCTTGAGAAATTCTCTCAACTCCTCCGGGCTCAATCCTGCGCGCCCGGGCTCCACATGCAATTCCACTCCGTCTGCGACATGGAGATGACTCCAGACTTCAACCATTCCCGGCCATCTTGGCTTTGCGGGGACCACGTTCGAATCTGGAGCCGCCAGCAATTCCTTGATCCGATCCAGCGATAGCCCGGCAGCCTGCCACTTCTTGATGGACAAAAGCTGGTCAAGGTGAGAACTGCCGTACTTCGCACCTTTCTTTTCCCCAACAGGCCTATCGACCAGGCCTTCCTGGATGTAAAAGCGCGCCGTCCTGATCGGCACTTCCGCCAGCGTACAGAGTTCGTTAAGGCTAAATTCCTGATCCATGGCTATCGCCTTTATATTGACATCTTTTTTAAACAGTAATGGTGTTTTATAAAGGTGTCAATTAAAATTTGCACTAGGCCGATTATCTTTCCTGACAGGGTCATCAGATGAGCCAGGCAGGGCGTAATGTGATTTCATATCCGTAAGTACGTGAGGGAAGATTAAGAAAACGGTTAAGGTCGTCCATAAAACGTTCATGGCCAGCAGGTCAAAACGGCCGGCTAATTTCGTTAAATAAGTGGCTGTGGATAAGCGGGAAAGAGGGGGTTGAACTTGAAAACTACAGGGTATAGCGGCGGGAAAGTGAGAACTGGATAACGTAGTGGTAACATCGCATAACCATCAAAAATAACAGGCTGGTAAGCCTAGGTATCTCAGGGATTAACAATGAATTTCGTAACAACGTTATTAGGTACCATATCGCCGACGATGCAAACAATGAGTGGTGTTCCACTCTACGTTTTTATAGCCATTGCAATTGCATCACTCCTATTCCTCGTTTTGTTCGTTCCCAAGGGCATATTCATTCACTACCAATTAACCAAGTTAATTGGCGCGATCCGCAAGTTAAAAGCGGCCGCAGGAACACCAGCTGGCGTAAATCCATCTGATATCAAGGAGATTATGGGCAAAGAGCCCTTTCGCCACCTTTGGTCAGAATATGACGACACACTGCACCGGCTGAAACGTTATTCGAGCGACAACGGGAATTCGATGGAGGTTCGAGCCACGATCCCGGCAGAGGTCTACTTTACGACTGACACTTTAGTAGACAGCCGCCTTTTCGATGAATTTGTAAGGCACCTGCCTGGCATCCTTACCGGCCTTGGGATTATTGGAACATTTGCTGGGCTGCTTATGGGGCTGGATGGATTCACTCCGAGTGATGACGCTTCATCCGCAAGACAAAGTCTTAAGCATCTTCTTGATGGTGTTGGTCACGCCTTTTACGCATCTGCATTTGCTATTGGCAGTGCAATGTTCATCACATTCATAGAGAAGTTGTTAATTGCCTCACTCTACAAACGGGTTGAACAGTTAAATCATCAGATTGACTCTCTTTACAATACGGGGGCTGGCGAGGAGTACTTATCACGGCTAGTCGAAGCCAGTGAAACCAGTGCAGCACAGACCGCGCAACTTAAGGATGCGCTAGTCGAAGACCTTCACAAGATGATGTCGAATCTGGTCGACAGGCAAATTGAAGCGCAAAGGCAGCAATCAGAACTTCTGGGCGACCGTATTGGGAGGTCAATATCCGATGGCCTATCACAACCAATGCAACAACTGATGTCAGTTGTGGAACAGGCGTCAGGCCAGCAAGGTGCAGCAGTACAAGGAATGCTTGAAAACTTGCTAACTGCATTCATGGCCAAACTCGAAGATACTTTTGGCCAGCAAATGAAAAATATCAATGACGCCTTGCAGCAATCCATGCAATCGATGGCAAAAGTTCAAACATCGATGGAGGGATTGGTGAATGACATTGGAAGAGCAGGTGAAACTGCGGCCAGTCAAATGTCCTCCAAGCTTGAAGAAGCCATGGATAGAGCCGCAAATGGTCAGGAACGGATGAATGAGCAAATGCGTGAATTCATCATTGAGATTCGCCGGCTGATTGAAGAGCAACAGACATCATCCAAGGCAGCGATGGATGAAGCTGTAAATAGTGTTTTACAACAGATGGGCACTGCAATGCAGCGATTGTCAGAAGACAGAGTTGCAAGCGCACAAGCCGAAATGACTCGTCAGGACTCTCTGCGAAATGAAACACAAGCCCTTTACGGAGGATTATCTGAAGAAGTGGCTGTCCTGCTGAAGACAATCAGCGAGTCCACAAGCAAATCGGACGAAAACATCAGCAAGCTTCAGGAAGTCACGACACGCGCCATTTCAGAAATGAATGAGGGCGCACACACATTGAACTCAGCTGCGAGCAAGTTTGCCGAAGCTGGAAATGCTGTTGGTGATGTGCTTGATAAGTCTGAAGACCTGACCAATCAATTGGTTTCAACATCTCAAACCCTCCAAAGCTCAGCCAATGCTGTACGCCAAGCTTTTGAGCAATACGACAAGACCCGCGGAACGATTGAGCGCTATGTGGTTGAACTAACCACATTGATTGAAACAGCAAAACGCGAATCCGGGATCAACCAACAGCTTGTTGCCGATATGGAAAAAATCGTTGCGGGTCTTAAGACCGTGGAGGATCAAACTGTCTCTTATCTCAACAACGTGAACGTGGTTCTGCAGAGAGCCTTCAATGACTTTGGCAATGCAATGACTAGTCAGATCTCCAGCACGATCGGCCAGACAGATGCTCATACTAGCCAGTCAATACAGCATTTGACCGGAATTATGCAGGAACTCGGCGCTCAGCTATCTCGGTTGAAGAAGGCGTAATAAATGTTTGCCAAGTTTGTACTGAAACGTGGCGGGAAAGATGAAGGTGAACGCCCGTTCTGGATTTCGTTTGCTGATTTGATGACAGCTCTCATGTCCCTCTTCCTGATTGTTATGTGCGTCACACTTTTAGCGGTCACGAAGACCCAGAATGTTGAAGAGCAACGCAAGCTACAGCGAGAAAAGGAAATTTCCTCCCTGATGGCGAAGATTAAGGAAGTCTCAAAGAAATGGCGTGACGTAAAAGTTGATGAAACTACTGCGCGCGTTGACCTCGGAGATATAGTTCATTTTGACCGCGCAAAGGCGGACATCTCACTTGAGGGGCAACAATTTCTTCGCGGTTACATACCTGCCATTCTTGATGTTTATCGAACCGAAGCGGGTAAGCGTTGGATTCGTAGAATTGTCGTGGAAGGTTTCACCGACCAGGATGGGACCTATCTCTACAACCTGAACTTAAGTTTGGAGCGAAGCAAGCGCGTTGTTTGTACCCTATATGCCCCGCCGCTCCCGGATGAAAATCCTATGTCAATAAACGATAAGAGGGAGATTCGCGACTTGTTCCTTGTTGGTGGATATAGTTTCAACTCGATGAAAGCCTCCAAGGAAGAAAGCCGTCGGGTTGAACTCAAACTTGACTTCTGGCAACTGGACGAAGAACCAAAGTTGAATCCTTCTATGGATGATAGGGAATTCGGCAAATGCTAAAGGAATTGGAAAGGTCCCTCGCCAACACACTGGCCTCGTTCAATATTTCACAGACACAGTTTGGCAAACCTCATTTGGTTGAGAAAGCCAAAAACGAGGCAGAGAGACTTTTTCAGAACGTTGCAAAAGCAGTACCATCGCAACGAAGCGCATATCAGGCCGCACTTAAATATATCCGCGGCCAACTGCATCCATCAGATGAATCAGATGCTTTTGAGTTCGATATGCTTGCGGCAGCCATTTGCGAACCCCTTCAAGAGCAAGGGGGCATGAAAGTAATTGGGGCCGGGGACAGGTTCAGCGGCCTTTTGAGGTTCTACGAACTTCAAGCCAAACAGGGTAATTTGTGGCGTGTGACATGGTATGCCCTGCTCTCTGCCTACTTTAGCTTTGACTCATCCAGGGCTACGGAAGAAGAAAAAGTCGGCTGGGAACAGCTACGCAGTTTTCTTGAACGAACCTGGCAGTTCTTTTCCAATCCGGAAGGGATAGCTCCGGATTGGGTCACCACTCTAAAAGTCAACAGTATCGTTCTATCCAAGAACCCCTGTACGCCTTATGCCACAGACGTCCTTACGGGAAATGATTCAAAAGTTAAAGCTTTGGGTGAAAAACTCGGCATCCCGCCTTCAAGCTGGTTCTGGCATCACTTGGTTCTTGACGTAACCAGAGCGGCAACAAACCTAAGTGATGATGATTTCCGGAAGGCCATTCCGCGCCTTATCGAATTGCTGATTGAGCGTCCGGTTTATCGAGATGAAGCCATAAATCTGATGCTGATTCGATACCACAAGTGCGCCAATCGCACTGCAAATGAACATTTGCGTGATTACGTCATCGACAAATCGGTCTGGAAGAATCCGAAGCTTAAATTTGCAGGGATTGCGACCTCATGGAATCAAGTTCCTGAAGATGTTTGGAGAATGGTTCTAGGGTGGGTCACTGAATCAAACCTGAGATTATTCTTCCAACTTTTGGATGGGCGAAATGCGTCCGACTCGGGAAGATTCGCATTCTGGAGCAAGTACATCAATCAAATTGGGTATACCAAACTGATTTTTGGAGACTACACACGCTATCAGGCCAAGTCCAACCGCGAGTTGGCAACATTGCTCTCCCAGGAGGAAGGCATCTCTGCATCTCTTCTCTCAAATGACCATCAATCCGATGCGTTCCTGATGGAAATCGGCAATCTAATCATTGTGGAGTTCAGCAAGCAGCCAAATGCTGCATACTTGTACCCAAAAAATGCCGTCCCGTTTGACATGCATACAAAGTTGTTAAGTGATGGCACTGAGTCCAAAGGATTGAAGGCTGGGTACTACAATAATGTAGAACGAATCACCCATGTTCCTAATTGGGAAGAAGGGGCGCGACAGAAGCTCGCAGCTCACGGGATATACCCGGACAAACAAACAAGCAATAAAAACCCATCGTGGACAACTAACAACTCCCCAACGTTTAGTACACACTCGCCTTCCAGCCAAAGCACATCCATTAGCTCCAAAGCTCCATCCGGCGCACCCTATACCATGCGTCAACTGCAAGATGCGTTAGCACTGGGGCGCGCAACAATTGAGGACAGTCGGCCCGGCGGTAGGCTATGGGTAAATCACAACCAGCAATACTCGACCTTGGGTAAACAGCTACAGGCCTGGGGTTTCAGATGGGCAGATAAAAGAGAAGCGTGGTATTACCCAGAATGAGCATTCTTAAAGAGCTATTCAGTTTTATAAAGCCCGATAAGGGCGCTTTTCAATCCAAAATCCAAAAGTCATTCAATGAGCATGGAGCAGATTTTGTAATTACTGGTCGTCCATGTCCCACCGATTCAGCCGAAGCATTTGAATTTGCTGTTGAACTGGGAGAGCGTGAGCGTTTCGCCGCACTATATTTGGCCCAACTGCTAGAAGAGGGCTACGCCTTCTCCACCGGGGACTCCCTACGGGTTCCGTGGCCTGATCTTTATGAACTTATCAACTCATCAGAACATCAGGGGTCTCTTGGGCTTCTGGAATTGCCGCAAATTGTCCCACTGAAGCCGGCTATCAATTGTCGGCAAACCTTATCGGATCCTGGGTTTGAGATTGAACTATCGACCTGGGTGCACGATGGCCGTCCCCTGAAAGATATTCGCTTAAATGGTGCTCATATTGAAGCTGAAGGACTCTCCGGGCTTGTGCCGAAAGAAGCTTGGAAACTATTTAATTCAATACAACAGTTCAACCGACGAGAGCCATCAGAAAGATCCCAGTACTTTCATGAGCAAGCATGGGGACTGATTCGAGCACTAGCCGATAAAGCTGAAGCACTTTATGAATCAAAATATTTGTACGGCACGATTGTCATCACGCCAGAAACCCTTGAGCTTCAGATGGAGAAGACTCAGGCCCTGAATGAGCGCATCGTCATCGTTAAACCCACCTTCCCGGGCGCTCCCGAGGGGTGGCTGAAGTCATTTGATGAATATAACGAGGTTCAGGCCCACTACGATTTCTCAACAAGGGAAGGCCGCGTTAGGGTAATCATCCCCGAGAAGGTCAGAAAAGTTCTTTCTGTCATCAAGAAGGATATGCCAGGCCGGCGGGTAGCCGGTTCAAAAGCGGAAGCATTTCTCCACAATCCGTTTTCTTTTCTTGGCGAAGACTCACATGAAGTCATCAACGAAAGGAGTTATGAGCAAAACAAGGCACAGGCTGGAGTCTTCCCTGCAGTATTTACCTTAGGTTCTATCCTTGATGGCGGAAGAATCATCGAAGCATATCTGCTCATCACGGAGCACTACCCCGATGGAACGGCAAAAACCGACAAAGAAATTTTCGTCAGCCCAAACGACCTTCTGAAGTTCCTGGATAAGCTCAACAATGTACTGCTCGACGACAAACAAATATTCCCTTGGGGCCAGTATGACCTCGAACTTGATGGAGAGTCTGGACGCCAGTTAGAGGAAGGCAGGCTTCTTCTACATACATGGGCTCACCAAACACCTGAAACCATTAAGTTTGAAGACGTTTACACCATAAAAAACTATGGTGAAAGAATCGAGGGCATAGGTGTCGCCAAACCTATCTATGTGCCGATTATCAGCAAACCGAAAGAAGGTGATGCTTCAAGCTGGGCACCGGACGAAATCACGCCTTGTATTTCCGTCACGATTCCGGGTCACCAAGGCCAGGTCATTATTCCATTGGATCAGGAGTGGATTGAAGGCTTTGAGAAAGATATCGCCGATGCTGAAACAACCGGGAAGTCCGAAATAAGAAATCACAAGCTTCCTACTTCACTTGAAACAGGTTCAGCAAAAACGCTAATTGAAAATCTGAAGTCTCTCATGGGGGCGGCAAATAACGTCAAGAAAAGTACGACAACCGGAAGTAAGAGTTCCCCGGTTAAGAAAGAAACACTTCTGCTCAAGATTAATTTCCAGCATGTTGATTATCAGGAAGAGCGTCGAATTCGGCTTACGCTTCCAGCCAATGCCGAACCGAGGCTACCGAAATCCAAGCGCCTTGGAATAAATCTGATGCCACACCAGTTGCAAGGGGTTGCATGGCTACAGAACCTTTTGGACCGATCCCCGACCGATTGCCGCGGCGCGCTTCTAGCTGATGACATGGGACTAGGCAAAACCTTGCAACTTCTTTCCGTGATTGGAACATTTTATGAGGAACGTCCTGAAGCCCCGCCCTCATTGGTAGTCGCTCCGGTTAGCCTGCTTGATAACTGGCTCCAAGAGTCTGAAAAGTTCTTTGATGACCGATTCCCTAAAATTCTCACCCTGTATGGAGACACGCTGAAAGACCTTAAGCAGCCCAAAGCCTACATTGATGCGAAACTGGTACAGGAAAAGGGAATTACAAATTTGCTCAAGCCTGACTGGCTTGGAAGTGCAAAAATCGTTCTTACCACCTATGAAACTTTGAGGGACTATGAGTTTTCGCTGGCACGACAAGATTTTTCAATCATGGTGTGCGATGAGTCACAGAAGATAAAAACGCCAAACGCAATGGTGACTCTTGCAGCGAAAAAGCAAAAAGTCCAATTCAAGATTGCATGCACCGGGACTCCCGTAGAGAACACTCTCGCGGACCTCTGGTGTCTATTCGATTTTATTCAACCAGGATTCCTAGGGGCGTTAGATGAATTCTCCAGAACCTATCGCCGTCCGATTGAAGCAAAGACCGATGAACAATTGGGAGCCGTTAACCGGTTGAGAGAAATCATTGCCCCGCAAATCCTTCGTCGAACCAAACTTGATATAGCCAAAGACCTGCCTAAGAAAATCCTGGTGACCAACAACAGCAATTCAATGAGGCTAGAGGTCCCCTTAAGCAATTATCAGAGGCAGCTATATATCGATGGACTGAAAAAGCTGCGTGCAGTTGGATCAGAAGAAGATGCAAGAAAGCGCGCCCGATTGTCCTTCGAAATATTGCACTTCATCAAAGCTGTGTGTGCCGAGCCATATTGTCTGCCGCGCACAAGGTTTTTACCTGACGATGGTGGGCATGAAGTCCATGTACAAAACTCACCTAAAGTAGGTTGGTTAATTCAGGCTTTGAGCGAAATCAAGGCGCAGCAGGACAAAGTAATTCTCTTCACGGAGTTACGTGAAGTGCAGAACGCCCTTTGTCACTTCTTACGCGAAAACTTTGGTCTAAAGCCATACGTAATCAATGGTGACTCAAAATCCCGCCAATCCCTTATTGATAAATTCCAAGCGAAGGATGGTTTTGATGTGATTATCCTCTCGCCTTTAGCTGCAGGATTCGGTTTGAATATAGTCAAGGCAAACCATGTGATTCATTTCACTCGCACATGGAACCCAGCCAAGGAAGCTCAGGCAACCGATAGAGCTTATCGAATAGGCGCCAAGAAAGATGTTTATGTATATTGCCCAACAGTAGTTGCAGAAGACTTCGTAACTTTTGAAGCAAAGCTTGATGAACTCATGCGTCGAAAGATGGCATTGGCCGACGATATGCTAAACGGTACCGGAGAAGACATCTCCATGACTGAACTTACCCCTGAAGGACCTGACGGTACTGGCTTGCGTGACTCCCCACTGAACATGCACGACATCGACACTATGGACGGAGATAGCTTTGAGGTAGCCTGTAAATTGATTCTAGGACACAAAGGCTATACGAGCTATGTAACCGAAAAAATCGGCGGTGATGGTGGAATTGATGTGGTTGCCCTGAAGAATCCTGAAGGCATCCTTATCCAATGCAAGAATTCTGGAGTGGCGGGCAATCAATTAGGATGGGATGCAATAAAAGAAGTTACTGGTGGTGCAGCCAAATATCAAATGCTGCATCCAGGTGTGAAATTCTCAAAGCTCGCCATAACAAATCAATACTTCAATTCCAGCGCATCGGAACAAGCGAAACTGAACCATGTGAGACTTGTTCAACGAGATGAACTTGAAAAAATGTTGGCTGAACTTTCAATTATGAGAAGTGTATTTGATGAGGAGTTACTGTTTCACCTTGATAAGAAAAAGGCCGCATAAGAAAGAAGTCCGAGATACAGACTAACCTGCGGATATTCGCTCCCAGCCAGCCAAAAAGTCTGGCAACCAGGAAATTATTAGTATTCAGGTATCGTAAGTTCTTAATTCAGGTTCAGAGAAATTGAAACTGTGAAGCATCTTGAGATGGGCTGATCAACGCTCCAAGCAAGCTACCGCATAGGAAACCTTGAAAGATCGCAGAGCAAAACTGAAAACTAACTAATGTAATAAACCCGGGGAGTTCTCCCGAGTAGTAAGTAGTCCGGTGAAACGTCCCTCGACGCCATCGGCAAACTGAAATTCGAAGGAGCCGAAGGTGCGGCGCTTCTTGGAAGGGTATTTAAACCGGATCGGCGCGATCCCGACCCACAAGCCATGGGTAGTCTCAAGAGAAAAGCTGGCGACCTCTTCGCGGTATGGTGACTCGGCTACTGAACCATACTTTCTGAGTATTTCCTCATACTTGCCAATCTTGTCCTTACGCAAGCTCCAAGCCTCCGAAACCATGAAAACGAAATCTGCGGCGATATCTGTCGCAACGCTTTTCACCGCCTCCATGGATTTGTCCTTGGAAGCCTCTTCGGAGGTATCAATCACGACCGGTAGCATTTGACCGGTCGAAAGGTTGCCGACGAAGGCGATCGGTGAGAGCTGCTCCCCGGCCTCAAGAAACCAGCGCGCCTTTGCGATCAACGGGTCGATGATTGTGAGATAGGCTTCGGGGATTTTCATTTTGTATCGCCGCTCATCATCGACTTCGCAATTTCCAGCTCCTTGTCGAAATCAGCTCCGGTGTCTACAGATTTGTCGAACTGGCGAATGCCAGCGTGCATGATCGCGAGCAGATGCAGTCCGGTGAAATCCCCCGGCAGCTGCTTCAGCTGGTACTTGCGATCCGGATTGTTGATATCCAGCCCGGATCTTCCGAGCATTGCAATTTCCATCGTGAGCTCGCCGACCTTCATACGATCCATGCCCTTGAACAGTTTCAGCGCATCGGCGATGTACATCACGACATCCATGCGAATGCCGCCAGCCACATTTTCTTTTAAATTGCGATGCGCGATTTTCGTCCGGCCTTCGCGGCAAAGTTCGGCCACAGGGTGGTCAGGGAATCGACGAATGATTGCGTTATAAAGGCCATCGGCTTCTTCAAGGTGATTGGAATCGCCGGTCATCACCAGGCACTCGGCCAAACCGAACATGGATTGAGGATCGTCTGGCAACTGATGCAAGGCTTCCCTCATGTGAGGCAGGGCATCCAATGCATTTCCGCCGGCCATCAATTGAGCTCCGAGATTCCGGTTGGCCCAGCCGTTCGCAGGATCAAGCGAGATGGCTTTGCGCAGTGCTTCAATGGATTGCTCCGGCTCTCGCAACCTGGAAAAAGCCACCCCCAGCGCCACATGTGCGTTGACATGGTTGGGATCGGACGAGACGGCATTTTCAAGAGCATCGACCGCTTCGCCATAACGACCAAGTTCGCTATAGGCCACACCAAGGTTGTAGGCAACCTCGGCATCCTTGAGGTCGCACTTGTGGCATATCTCCAGCATCGGGATCGCCTCGGCAAGCTTGCCGGAATTCAGGAGTTGAAGGCAGTACTCGAACGGCGTTGGACCCTCCGGGTGAACTGCTGCGATGTTAATCTCTTCGCTGTCCACGGCCACCGCTGCAGAGTAGCCTTTGAATGCGTACTCTTCGATGAAGTGCATCAGAACGGCATTCTGAAAGGCCTCTGTGCCTGGTGATCGGCATCCTTCAGGAAGGACGGAGGTATCAAATGAGCCGATGGGAATTGAGACAAACACGGGTAATTTATTCATGCGTTCCATTTTCTCATAATTGGATGGATACGACTCTTGCCATATCTGGAGGTGGTTTGGTAATCTTGAATTCGTCCCGTAATCAAGATTACCATGCACAATTCCAAATCAACCCACGGCGGTTACCGCCCAGGTGCTGGCCGCAAGCCCAAGAGCGGCATCCCTGGCGAGAGCTCTGTCAGCATGCGCATCCCGGAAAGGGACAAAGCCGCTGTCGTCGATTTCCTCCAGGCGCGTTGGCGCTTACGTGACGGCTCTCTGATGCCGGAGGGTGTGGTTGAGCCTGTGATTGATCCTGTAAGGCTATATCTGCCACTGTTCAGCAGCCGCATCCCAGCTGGCTTTCCATCGCCGGCCGACGATCATGTGGAGGATCGCATTGATCTCAATGAGGAGCTTATCCGCAACCCGCCCGCGACCTTCATGATCCGGGTGGAAGGCCGCTCCATGATCGACGCTAACATCTTTGAAGGGGACATCCTGATAGTGGATCGCTCCATCGAGGCGCGTGATGGCCATGTCATCGTTGCTGTGGTGGACGGCAAGTTCACGGTCAAACGTCTCTCGATCAAAGGAGGCAAGGTATGTCTGTTGCCTGAGAACCCGGATCCATCCTACCAGCCCATCGATTTCCAGGATGGCCAGGAACTGATCGTCTGGGGGGTGGTGACCAACGTCATCCATCCGGTCAAGTAACAAAGACATTGATCATGTGCGGCGGCGCAAAATACACGGACAAATCCGGCAAGGAGTGGAAAATCTACTTCCCCAGCCCCAAGGCCGCCTTGCCCGTGCTCAAAAAGGATGGCGACGTCGAATGGCTGACCTGGGGCAAGCGCAAGGAAGAGGATGCGCCTTTCTTCGCCCCCGGCGGCTGGGCGCGGCTAAACTCGATCAATGAAGGTAAATGGGCACGCTTTCACCCCAAGCCCGTATTGCTGCCGATCCAATCCTTCATGGAGAAGGATCATGACCGGAAATCGCACTGGATCGACGTGCCATCCGGCCAGTTTGTTCAGGGCTTACTTGCGTCACATGACAGCGAGGTTCGAGTCTATGTCGTCACCACAGAGACGCCGGCCGAATATGCCTGGGTGCATGACCGCTGGCCACGATTGGTCGATAGGAGTTTGCATTGATGATTCACTGGCCTGCGATTATCCATTTCCACGGCGACGCCGAACTGATCTATGTGGCGGATCAGGCCACATGGGAGAACGACCCGCATCTGCAAGGCCAGCCCTATCGATCAGAAGACCGCCTGATCGATGCTGTCGGGAACGGCTTTGCCCTGGTCAAGAATGACGGGAAGGTCATTCTGCAGCCTGCCGGCATCACCTACAGTCTGGATTAGGTTGTGCAACTCGTCCGTCGCCATGCCGCTCAGGATGGCGCCTGCTGTGTCGCAAAGATCGGCGCCTCCACGATCGAGGAGGCGATACGATGGATAGGCTGAATATCCAGACCATGGAACTTGGCCACATGTCATCGCTCTATCCAAGCGATTCTCCTGAAAGGCATGACATGCGAGTTTTTGCGTTGTTGTTTATTGCGCGCATTCACCGGGTTAGCCCAGCGCATGCTGTTTGACCGTCCGATCGTCTGTCTGGATGTGGAAACTACGGGAGCCAGTCCCCAGAACGACCGCATTACCGAGATCGGCATCGTTGAGATCGATGTGGATGGCAGCACCAGCGAATGGAGCACGCTGGTCAATCCGCAGACGCGCATTCCGGAGTTCATCGAAAAGCTCACCGGCATCAGCAACGCCATGGTCGAATCCGCCCCGACCTTCGAGCAGATCTCGGCTGAATTGATGGAACGTCTGACAGGACGACTGTTCGTGGCGCACAACGCGCGTTTCGACTATGCCTTCATCAAGAACGAATTCAAGCGGCTCGACACCAGCTTCCGTGCTGACACACTATGTACGGTCAGGCTCTCTCGCAAGCTCTACCCGCAGCACTACAAGCACAATCTGGACAGCCTCATCCAGCGTCTGGGCATCGAAATGGAAGATCGCCATCGTGCCTTGGCGGATGCGCGCGTGCTGCGGCACTTCCTGGAACGCTTGCCCGTCGATCATGACCAGGAAACTATCCGGGAGGCGGTGAAGGTTGTTATGGCGAAGCCGGCCTTGCCGGCCAATCTCCCCGAATCCCTGGTCGAAGATCTGCCGGAGTGTCCCGGTGTGTACCTGTTCTATGGCGACAACGACATGCCGCTCTATGTCGGCAAAAGCACCAACATCCGCTCGCGGGTGCTCTCCCACTTCTCGTCCGACCATGCCAGTACCAAGGAACTGCGTATCTCGCAGCAGATGAAACGCCTGGAATGGCGGGAAACCGCTGGCGAACTGGGTGCATTGCTGCTGGAGGCGCGGTTGATCAAGGAGCTACAGCCCATCCACAACCAGCGCCTGCGCCGGGAAAACGATCTGTGCGCCTGGCAGATGGTGGATTCGCCGCGTGGCGGAAAAACCGTGGTCTTGAAATACGCTGCAGACATCGACTTCGGCAGCGAACGCGAGTTGTACGGCATGTTCACTTCCCAGCGCAAGGCGGTAGAAACCCTGCGCAACCTCGCGGATGCCTACAAACTGTGTCTGGTGCAGTTGGGTCTGGAAAAACCCGCGCGCGGCAAGAACGCTCCCTGTTTCGCCCATCAACTGAAGAAGTGCAAGGGGATTTGCATCGGCAAGGAATCCGCCTTGCAGCACGACCTGCGCCTGATGGAGGCGCTTGCCAGACTCAAAGTTGAGACCTGGCCCTATCCCGGACCGATCGGCGTCAAGGAAAACTATGGTCTGCGTGATGAAGTGCATGTCATCGACCGGTGGTGCTATCTCGGTACAGCACAGGACGACACCGGGATCGAAACACTCCTCACACAGGCACCGCATGCCCGGTTCGATCTGGATACCTACAAAATCCTGAAAAAGTATCTTAAGAGTTCCGGGCTGCAAGTATTCCATCTCAATCCAGACCACAACCCGGCATAAGCCTTGAACGCTGCACGAACCTTATGAAACGAAGCATTGCCCTCATCGATGTCAACAACTTCTACGTTTCCTGCGAGCGGGTATTTAACCCTGCGCTTGAAGGGAAGCCGGTCGTGGTGCTCAGCAACAACGACGGCTGCGCCATCGCAAGAAGCAACGAAGTGAAGGCATTGGGCGTGAAGATGGGCGAACCCTGGTTCAAGCTCAAAGACCTCGCCCGGCAGCACGGCATCATTGCCTATTCGAGCAACTATGCCCTGTATGCAGACATGAGCAATCGCGTGATGGAAATCCTGCGCCAGTTCAGCCCGCAGCAGGAGGTGTATTCGATTGACGAATGCTTCCTCGATCTCACCGGATTCCAGACCCGCAATCTGACTGACTACGGGCAGCAGATCAAAGGCCGCATCAGGCAATGGACAGGATTGCCGGTATGCGTAGGCATGGGGGCGACCAAGACGCTGGCCAAGCTCGCCAACCATATTGCCAAGAAGAACCCCCAATTCAACGGTGTCTGCGACAGCAATGCCATGGCGGCTGATGAGTGGGATGACTGGCTTTCCCGTATCGAGGTGGGCGAAGTCTGGGGCATCGGCCGCAAACTCGCACCCCAGCTGAGCGACATGGGTATCCGCTCCGTACTGGATCTCAAGCAGGCTGATGCCACCACCCTGCGAAGCCGTTTCTCGGTTGTGCTGGAAAAGACCATCCGCGAGTTGAACGGCATCGTCTGTCTTGAACTGGAGGAGATGGCGCCACCCAAACAGCAGATCGTCAGTTCCCGTTCCTTCGGCATCCATGTTTCCGACCTGGAAAGCCTCCAGGAATCGGTCACCCTGTATATGAGCCGGGCGGCCGAGAAGCTGCGCCGACAACAGTCCTATGCCGGCGCGGTGCATGTATTCATCCGCACCAGTCCGCACAACCCCAAGGAACCCTATTACGCCAACGCGATGACCATCCCGCTACCATCACCGACCGACGATACGCGGCAACTGGTCAGGTCGGCCCTGTGGGGATTGAAGCGCATTTACAAGCCAGGCCACCGCTACCAGAAGGCTGGCGTCATGCTCTCGGAACTGGTGCCGGCCGAAGGCTGCCAGGGCGACCTGTTCTCGACCGCGAAGCCGGATATGAAGTCGGCTAAACTCATGGAGGCGATGGATCAGATCAATCGCTCCATGGGGAAACAAAGGCTGAAGCTGGGGTCGGAAGGGTTCCGGCAACTCTGGAAGATGAAGCAGGGAAACAAGAGTCCTTGCTATACGACTCGCTGGGGAGAAATGCCGATTGCATATGCTTGATTTATGAATTCCATGATGCCCCTTGTTGGCTAGGTGCATTATTTAAGCAGGATGCTGACCCTGTTCAATCACAAAACTGGCGATTTCCTTTGCGATTTTCATTCCTCCCTGATGCGATGGCTCGATGGGAGAAATTTCCGAATAGTCGGCATTCTCATTGCACAAATGCCTAAGGTCGATAACTGGAAGCCTTAGTCTTGATGCTTCACTTGTTATGACTTCATTGAAAAGTGCCAAGGCCGTTTTTTCTGATTCCTTCAGGTTGGGTACACAGTTATAGATTGTACAGACGGTAACCGGCAGATTCAGGTCGACTAAATAAGCGAGCATTCTTCGGTAGTCTCGCAAAAAACTGTTCTTGATATTGGCCATAACGAACAGTGCCTCCTGAACGCTTGATACAGGAGCGCTCAATACTGGCAGGCAACCCAGTGCATCGTTGCCACCCACGCTGACAAACAAATGTGTCGCATCGGAAGGCATCTCTTCTAACTGGCCAATCACATCTGCCGTCACATGGCCATCCACTGCTAACAAGGTCACCTGGCCAGGAGCCATTCCTCTGAGATGTTCACATACTGATAGCTCTCCTGGCTTAACGTAGATTTTGTTGTCAAAAATAGAGTCCCCCAACAGTACGATACGCACAAAAACCCCCTGTTTTAACTGATACTTCTTTTGTATGCCCATTCCAGCATGGATGGGTTTTTTGCCGCATGAGTACAAAGCTTTTCAGCTATTGGAACGATGCCTACACGACCCAAGTCAAGCCTGTCTGCATCCCAGCATGTGAGCACAGTGACATCGCCCTCAGTTTCACCAAAGGTATGAAGCTCACATGCATGCGTAAGTAAATTGAACTCCGCATCGGCCATCTCAATAATCGACCGCTCTCTTAATCCCCTGGCAAACTTGACCGCACGTTTTCCATGCTCCGGGTCATAACCATCATCATGGCGCTGAGAGTCATGAATAAAAGCAAACAGCTCCACCACAAGAGGATTAGCACCTGTTTTTTCGGCGAGCCTCAGGCCTATATCACGCACCCTTGACCAGTGCGCGACACCATGAATGCCATTCCAATCAAGTCGGTAACTTTTTCGAATTGCTGTCACAAGCTCTTTCGATACGCTCACAGAACCCCCTACGAATTAACTACCTGTTTAAACAGGATAGCCTAATCCAAGCTCACCAGATGAGCCAATGAGATTGCGCCATCAAGGTATCATCGGGTGAGCCTCTGTGGCTGTAGACTACTCATAGTCAACAAGCATCCATTTGCACCTGCATTTCAAGTGACCAGCTTGATTCGCGCCATACGGGCATTGATGTAATGGATATACAAAAACAGGAGCTTTGACATTGACGGCACGCCATCACAACCGGATGACACCCCATCTGGAATTGGATCTCATATGTTCCCGGCCCAAGGGTGAGGTTCTGCCTTTCCGTGTAGAAATCCACGCAGACGCCCTGAACCAGCTCATCAACCTGGCTTGGGAGGGTCTTGGGCTTTATGAGCTTTTCTCCATCCAGCGCCCAGGAGACATCAAGCACTACCTGTGGGTGAAGATCATCGAGGCTTCAAGATTTGTTGCAGGCGTTAACAGTCGGCTGCGCGAGGAGTTCGACCAGGTCAAATATGGCCCTCCTTGCCCATGGCCGGAACAGTTTTGCCCGTTTGTAAAATTTGACGATCTGTTTTTTTACTGTGGGGATGATACCGAGGAGGAAACAGCCAGCTGGCGCAACATGGCCGACGGGGAAAATTTCCAGAAGTATCTCGAACTATGCCTTGCTGCAGTACGGGACGCGCAGCAAGGGATCGCCCATAGTGGCGATCTTGTTTCCCGGCATGAGGTAAAGCTCATCAAAGAAGAGCGACACCCATCAAGGTTTCTCGCAGACCTGCCACGCACGCAGATCCTGCCTGGCTTCACACCTCCATCGCTGGAGACCCATAGGACAGAATTCTACGAATGCCTGGGAAAGCTTCTGAAGTTGCCAGATGTTCAGTCCGTGGCTTACCGGTACGGCCGGGATTACCGGACATTCCGCATGTTCTGCATAGAGCAGCGGGAGCGTGCGGATGCATCAGGCAAGGAGCCCAGGCAGGCATTTCCGATTTCGGTCGGCAACGAAGGTCTTCCTCAAGCGGCTCCCTGGGGGAATGAGGTTCTCTACTACGATGAGGGCTTGGGTTACGGCGACCTTCTGGTAGACCCCAAGATCAGGACCTACGACACGATGAAGGAATTGATCGAATCCGGTTACCGCCAGGGTGTGCCATACATTCTGACCTTGCAGGACTTGGGGGAAATCGCCGGTTACGACAAAGAGGATGGGGAAGGCTTTTGCCTCTACACACTCAAGGTAAAAAACCTCGAACAATAGCCGGCAGATACTCTAGGAAAGATACCCTCAGGAATGAGATGCCAAGGTAGGGGCGCACATGACTAATTCACCAAGTCCGTTTTACGACCAGTTCAGCGGATCAAGGGAATTCACTCTTCTCTATCCACTATCGGCTGGCGGAGTTGGGCCGGCATGGCATCCGGACGGAGAACTCGACATCCCGGAGGGGACTAAATGGGATGAAGAGGAAATTGAGGCTGTTCATCTTGGCGACAACAGGTACCTGCTGGCCGAAAAATGCATGACTCCGTTCACATCCCTCACGCTGCAGTGGGGGGAGATATTCCATGCCCAAGAAACCGAAGATGGCATGCTGGAACTATTGAAAGTCGAGACCCCTCTTCGATACCACCATGAAACCTCCGTCGGTTCAGGACGTTTTTCGAACGACTATGAGCTTGCCACCGTCATCCATCGGCTGAACGGAGGGTGGGAATGCGCCGCAGGTATCCTGACTATATCCATCCCTATTGAGCAGCTGGATGAATATGAGGCATGGGACAAATCACGTAGCCAAACAGCAAGCAAAGCATAGCGATCATGCCAATTACACCCCTACATCTCGGACTTGCCCTGCCAATAGCCAAGCGCAAAGAGGCCCTGATTTCCTTCATAGTCCCGAATGTATTGCTGGATCTCTTCGTGGTGAGTCAGATTCTGATTCAGGAAACGGTAACAGACCCGGAAATATTGGCGCAGTACGCAACATCGCTGCATGCCTCGCACTCACCGCAACTGGCCTTGCTAATTGCACTCGTGACCTGGGCGTTCATCAGGACGCAGTGGGGACTGATCGGGGCGATGTACGGGGCGTTTTCTCACATCCTGGTTGACGCGCTGGTCCACGCCGATGTCCCGCTAATCATCGGAGCCAACCCGATTTACATGGGATGGATGACGGAAGTTAGCGTTGTGCTCGCCGTTCTGACCGCAGCGTGCATTGCCGTATGGATGGGGGGTCGGCTACCGAAGTTCGGCTCAAGCAAACATAGGGACCAATGAGTGACTAAACCAGCCAACTTCACCATCTGGAAATACTCAACGCTTGCGATAGGCATCGCGCTGCTGCTCATCGGTGGCAAGCATTACCAAGCACCTGATTGGGATGTACCGATTAGCTTCATCATGGCCTTCTTCTCATTCGTGACGGCGCCATGGGCAACAACGGTTCTGTTAACCGGGCAATGGACGAAGTACCCTGCCGCACTGCTGCTTGTATGGTGGGGCATAGACGGGTGCTACTGGGTTTACTGGTCTATCGTTGATCCAGCAGCTCTTGAGTTGATGAGAGATGTTAACTGGCCTGCATCCCTGGTTCTCTTTTTGACCTGCGGGATCCTTTGGAGCCAAACGCTTATGGCCCCGGCCATCAAATGGCTCAGGGAATCGATTACCCAAAGGACATGAACTGCGGGGCAGTTATTTAAAAATGATGCCCATCCGAATAACGCTGCTGACTTTGCTATGCCCGGCAATCGCCCTTTTCATTGCGGGGGCGGGTCTCCTGTTCAATGTCTATTGGAAATACGGGCTCTTTGCCGGCGGGCTGCTCTCATCCCTATTTTCAATGGCGCTGCTGCTCAAGGGGCGCAGCTTGTCCGGGAATTACCAGCGACAGATCAATCTTTGCATCCTGACGGTCAATCTCTCGTTGTGGCTGCCAATCATCTCGCTGCTGTCCCCTGGCGGCCTCAATCAGGAGGCAATAGAAGTTCTGATATTCTTAGGTTGCGGCCTGATTGCCCTGATCTTTTGGATCTTGCTTGCGGTGCGCCTACTGACTGAAGGATCTATACGCAAAGGCATTATTTTGCGTTTTCTGAACATCGGGCTAAGCGGTACCGTGATCGTTGGCAGTCTTGCTCTTGGTGTTCAGCTATTCAACTTTGCCGATGAATACGCTGATGCGCGCAACATCGACTGGATCATCGCGCTTGGCGAAAGCGACACCATCAAACTGCAGGACAAACATTTTCTGGCGCTTGCCATGCGTGACACCTACCTTTGGGCTGATGAACTGCCCTACCTCATGGTAGGGAACGATGATAACCAAGTGATGCTCGATGCTAACCGGAACGCCAATGACAAGTTCAGTGGCATCGAGACATATCAGGAATTCAAAGATGACAACACCAACCATCGGCATCAAATCGGTATCCGCGCGCGCATGGATGGTGAAAACGATTACCGGGTATACCGCGTGCTATCTGGATCACCCGCCGAGGCAGCAGGACTCAAGCGGGGGCATCTGATAAGGCGCATGAACGGTATACCGGTTACAACCCATCCACCCAAGCGCCCTGATCCATCCGAAAAAACGCTGGACCTTCTTCTTGAGCGCCCGGATGGCACAACCTATGCTGTGCAACTCACGAAAAAACACTTCAAGGAAGGCCAGGTATCTCACGCCAGGATTCTCGAACAGGGCAAGCACAAAATTGGTTATGTTGTTTTCAACAAATTCGATCCGCTTGCCTGGAATAGCCTCGTTGCAGAACTCAAGATGTTCAAAAAGCATTCCATCACCGACCTGGTCCTGGATCTCAGATATAACGCCGGCGGAGACAGCGAGATCGTCGGCTTGCTTGGTGGCGCAATCCTTGGGAAATCATATGACGGCAAAATCGCTCTGCAATTCCGGGCTAATGACCGATACA
>Ga0172367_10001538_pt1 | contig 33163 bp, 31 predicted proteins | sample Lak10m_FD_114542 | JGI IMG/M metagenome (GOLD analysis project Ga0172367, IMG submission 114542) | Freshwater microbial communities from Kabuno Bay, South-Kivu, Congo - kab_022012_10m | ecosystem: Environmental > Aquatic > Freshwater > Lake | place: Democratic Republic of the Congo: South-Kivu...
GGCTTGAACCCAAGCGATAACTGCGTCTGAATCATCGTCCGCTCTTCAATACTCAATTGTGTGTAGATTTTACTCATGCAACATTCTCTCCTAAATATGTTGCACTTGGGGTTTGAGCGCGCCGATCGTTACCTGGAGTATCAACCGCAGGAGCCTATCGCGCCGCAGCTGGTGCAGAACTCGCAGCCGTCCTTTTTTATCAGTGTGGTGTTGCTGCACTCCTTGCAGACCTTGCCGGCCAAAGGTTTGATGGCGGTCGCTTTGATCTGACCTGCGGGTATTTCCAGTACGCCCATCTGCTGTACGGGATAGCCGCTCTCGTCGAGTATGCCCAGCATCGCGTAGCGGTGGATGATGAGTTTGGCGACATAGGACACTGTGGAAGGATAACTTTCCATCTTCACTCCGCCGGGTACGCGTGCCATGAAATCACCCAAAGGCTCGCCGAAGTTGAGTAGCTTGCGCAGCTTCATGCCGATCCACGCGGGGTCGATGACGCGCATGTCTAGGCTCAACACTTTGCACAGTCCATCGAGTGCGCGCGGATAAACGCCTGAGAGCCACATGGAGTAGGGGCGGCGTTGGCCGTCGGGCAGTACCAGTTCTTTCAAACCCAATACGAAGTCGTCACCACTGCCTGCGTTGGAGATGTCCACCGTCCAGCTCATGGTGCCGTCGGTACCGGTCTTGGGTTCTTTCTTGGCGAACAGTGCGTCCATCATCGGCGTGGTCACGCCATCGCTGACTTCCAATGCGCCGAGTTCTTCGATGCGATATTTCAGCAGGTGTGCGAACGCGGCGACTAAGCTGGGCATGCGTCGCACTTCGCCATCGGGCGGCATCGGCATATCGAAGGCATCGTCGCCAGCAGTCTTCATGAGCATTTCCAGCTTCATGCGTATCCACACCGGGTCGCGCGTGCGCATGTCCATGGACATAGACTTGGCCAGTGCACCCAAACCGCGCGGCTGTTCAGAGCCGTTCACCCAAACCTCGAAGGGATGATTGCAGCCGTTCTTGGTATGTGAGACGAAGGCCACGAAGCTACCGAGTGGATGCTTTACCACTGGGGAAGTCCAACCTTCGCTGCCGCCTGGCAACTCGGGACGACCCGGCCAGCGCAACGAGGCAAGCGCAGGTTTAGGTGCAGCTTCCAATACGATGCGTCTATCCTGATCGAATACAAAATCTTGCGGTTGTTCGGGAATCCCAGAAGTCTCTTTCTTCGGTTCCGCTGTGACGGACAACACCGAACCCAGCACGCTGTTCGGGCGATAGGTCGCGAGGCCTTTCAATCCGGCCTTCCACGCTTCGGTGTAGAGGTCTTTGAAGTCCTCATATGGATAATCGGCGGGCACGTTCACCGTCTTGCTGATGGAGGTGTCGATGAACGGCGCGACGGCGGCCACCATCTTCATGTGGTCGATGGCGCTGATCTCCAGCGCGGTGACGAAGGCGGGTGGCAGATGATCCACATCGCCGCCTTGTTGCTTGAACACGCGCCACGCGTGGTCTTCCACCGAGTAGTCCTTGGTGGTGCCGTCCATCATACGTTTCTTGCGTGTGTAGAACCACGAGAAGGCCGGTTCGATGCCGTTGGAAGCATTGTCCGCAAAGGCCAGTGAAATAGTGCCGGTGGGCGCGATGGAGAGCAGATGCGAATTGCGGATGCCGTGCTTGCGTATCTTGTCTTTCAACTCGTCGGGCAGGCGCGAGGCGAAGCGCGGTGCGGCGAGATATTTGTCTGCATCCAGCAGCGGGAACTTGCCGCGCTCGATAGCGAGATCGACCGAAGCCTGATAAGCCTCGTCGCGCATGATGCGCGTGATGTCGGCGGCAAAGGCGCGCGCCTCATCGGTATCATAGCGCAGGCCGAGCATTACTAAGGCATCGCCTAGTCCGGTGTAACCAAGACCGATGCGGCGCTTGTTCTGCGCCTCTTGTTGTTGCTCAGGCAAGGGCCAAGCTGTCACGTCCAGTACGTTGTCCAGCATCCGCACTGCGGTGTGCACTAGTTGCTTGAAGGGTTCGTGGTCGAAACCTGCGTGCACCGAGAACGGGTTCTTCACCATGCGCGACAGGTCTATCGAGCCGAGACAGCAGCAGCCATAAGGTGGCAGCGGTTGCTCGGCGCACGGATTAGTCGCCGCTATCACTTCGCAATACGACAGATTGTTGTCGCGGTTCATCAGATCGATGAACAGTACGCCCGGCTCGGCATGATCGTAAGTGCTCTCTATGATCTGCTTCCATAGATCCGCTGCGCGGACTTTGCGGTATACCCACTTGCCATCCGCACGTTGGGTAGCACCAGCCTCGATCAAGGAAATAGCGGGTGCAGCGGTATGCACCAACTCGAAGTCTTGATCACTTTGTACTGCTTGCATCAGGGCATCAGTCACACCTACCGAGATGTTGAAGTTGCGCAGGTCGCCTTTGTCCTTGGCGCTGATGAATTTCTCGATGTCGGGATGGTCGCAGCGCAACACGCCCATCTGCGCGCCGCGCCGCGCACCAGCGGACTCCACTGTCTCGCAGGAGCGGTCGAACACGCGCATATAGGAGATCGGGCCGCTGGCACGCGAGTTGGTGCCTTTGACGTGCGCACCCTCGGGGCGGATAGAGGAGAAATCGTAGCCTACACCGCCGCCGCGCCGCATGGTCTCGGCGGCTTGTTGCAGCGCGTCGTAGATGCCGGGCTTGCCATCGATGGTGCCGGAGATGGCATCGCCCACGGGTTGCACGAAGCAGTTGATGAGGGTGGCTTGTATTTTGAGTCCGGCGGCAGAGTTGATACGGCCAGCGGGAACAAAACCGTTCTCCTGCGCGAGGAAAAACAGTTCTTCCCAATGCGCGCGCTGTTCCGGCTTCTCGGCTTGCGCCAGGCCGCGCGCCACACGGCGGCGTACATCCTGTACGGTGTGTTCGTCCGCTTCCGCGTATTTTTCCAACAGGACTTCGATGCTGATCTCTTGTGTCATGGCGGTATTTTCTTCGTTGATGGATAAATCCGCCAAGTTTTGCGAGAGTTTTTTGAAGAAGGCTTGTTCCGATTGGTCAATCTGACTAGCTATTTTTTGCGCATCAATTTGCGGAAATGATGAGGCGGAAACACGATTACTATCAAGCACGATGCGACCTCCCTAGCGGTACGGGACAGATCGCCCCGAAAATACGAAACCACCATATATAGTGATTTATTTTTAAGTTCTGACTAATTCTAGTTTCCTTCGGGGCTTTTGCAAGAGGAAATTCGGCCTATATATTCTGCTGATATTGTCTGTCTGGCATAGCTCATTGAAAATAAAGCGCATGGCTAGATGACTGCCCGACGAGTAGCCCTCAATTTTTTTATCCCAGTGCCGATATATGAATCAACAAGGCAAGAAACAGGTTCTAAATCGAATACTGGAGGTGTGAAATGAGCACAATGATTATGGATATGAGCAGCTATGAAGTAGCGCCTGATTTGGCTGCAAACGACGAGTACGGTGTAGAAGTATTAAACGCAGGGTGGACACCAGAGCTCGCTCTTCAACCTTTGCATCCCAGTGAGCATCATGAGTTGCCGCGCAGCTTGGCGATGGTAGATGTGGCGGCCTTCCTGAACAAGATGTATGCATATCAGCGCTAATCACGACCTTGCGTTCACCGGCACAGGTTTCGCCCGGCAATCATGGCGGCTGTGCCGGGTATCTCGCTAACGCATCAGTTCACTAAAAAAGCTCTTGATCGCCGCGACGCGTTGCGGCATGTCCTCGTGTTTGATTTCAATCCTGAGTTTGTCTTGTCCGCTCATCTTGATGTGCCGTTTGCTTTGTATCAGCGTGATGATCTTCATCGGATCGATAGGCGGGTTGGGGACGAACTGGATACCAATCGCCTCGCTGGAGGCATCCACTTTGCTGATACCCAAAGGCTTGGCGAGGATGCGCAGGCGGTGGCTGTCGAGCAGCGTCTGCGCGGGTTCGGGCAGTAAGCCGAAGCGGTCGATAAGTTCCTGCTGCATGTCATCTAAGTCTGTTTGCGTGTTGCAGCTTGCCAAGCGTTTGTAGATGACTAGACGCTGGTGAATGTCGCCGCAGTAGTCGTCGGGCAACAGTGCGGGTGAGTGCAGATTGATCTCGGTGGTCACGCCTAGCGGGTGCGCCATGTCCGGCTCGTGGCCTTGTCTTAGCGAGCTGATGGCGGCACTGAGCATGTCGTTGTACAGACTGAAACCGATCTCCTGCATCTCGCCGCTTTGCGATTCGCCCAGCACTTCGCCCGCGCCGCGTATCTCCAAGTCGTGCATGGCGAGATAGAAGCCGCTGCCTAGTTGTTCCATCGCTTGGATGGCTTCCAAACGTTTTTTCGCCTGCACAGTGACCGATTCCATGCTGTCCACCAGCAGGTAGGCGTAAGCCTGATGATGCGAGCGTCCGACCCGTCCGCGCAGCTGATGCAGTTGCGCCAGGCCGAAGCGGTCGGCGCGGTTCATGATGATGGTGTTGGCGGTGGGGACATCGATGCCGGTCTCGATGATGGTGGTGCACAGCAGCACATTGAAACGCTGGTGATGGAAGTCGCGCATCACCGCTTCCAGATCGCGTTCACCCATCTGTCCGTGCGCCACGCGGATGCGCGCTTCGGGCAACAGCGCTTCGAGTTTCTCCAGCATGTTGGCGATGGTGTCGACCTCGTTGTGCAGGAAGTACACCTGACCGCCACGCTTCAGTTCGCGCAGCACAGCTTCGCGTATCACGCCCTGGCTGTAGCCGCTGACGAAGGTTTTAATCGCGAGGCGGCGTTGCGGCGCGGTGGCAATCACCGAGAAATCGCGCAGACCTTCCAGTGACATCGCCAGTGTGCGCGGGATGGGCGTGGCGGTGAGCGTCAGCACATCGACCTCGGCACGCAAGGCTTTCAGGCGTTCTTTTTGCTGCACACCGAAGCGGTGCTCCTCATCCATGATGACCAGACCAAGGTTGTGGAACTTCACATCCTTTTGGATTAGTTTGTGCGTGCCGATGATGATGTCCAACTTGCCTTCCGCCAGTTCTTTGAGCGATTGGTTCACTTCCTTGGTGCTACGGAAACGCGACAGTTCAGCGATCTTGATCGGCCAGTCGGCAAAGCGGTTGGAAAAGTTTTGGAAGTGTTGTTCGGCGAGCAGGGTGGTCGGTACCAGCACTGCGACCTGCTTGCCTTCCATCGCTGCGACGAAGGCAGCACGTAGCGCGACCTCGGTCTTGCCGAAGCCCACGTCGCCACAGATGAGGCGGTCCATCGGCTTGCCGGATTGCAGGTCGAGCAACACGGCTTCGATAGCGGCGGACTGATCGGCCGTCTCTTCGAAACCGAAACCGGCGGCGAAGGCCTCGTAATCGTGTTGCGCGAGTTGGAAGGCGTGGCCTTTGCGGATGGCGCGTTGCGCGTAGATGTTGAGCAACTCGGCGGCGGTGTCGCGCACCTGCTGCATGGCGCGGCGTTTGGCCTTGTCCCACGCGCCGCTGCCCAGCTTGTGCAAGGGCGCGGTCTCGGGTGCGCCGCCGCTGTAGCGGCTGATGACATGCAATTGCGCAACCGGCACGTAGAGCTTGTCGTTGCCCGCATATTCCAGCAGCAGAAACTCATTCTCGCCTTCGCCCAGATCCAGATTCACCAAGCCCTGATAGCGCGCGATGCCGTGCTGCTCATGTACCACTGGGTCGCCCGGTTTGAGTTCGGACAGGTCGCGCAGCATGCCTTCTACGTTGCTCTTCTTGGCCGCGCGTGCTGCTTTGCTTCTGGGCTGAGCGGCATACAACTCGGTCTCGGTGACGATGGCTAGTTGTTCATCAGGCAGGATGAAACCATTCTGTACCGATGCCGTTGCCAGCATGAATTTGTCACGACTGGCGAGGAACGCGGCGTAGTCTTCACTGATGCTGGGCGTGAGGCCGTATTCTTTTAAGTAGCCGGAGATGATCTCGCGCCGTCCCAGACTGTCGGCGAGCAGCAACACACGTCCGGTGTAGGCCTGTAGAAAATCCTTGAATTTCTGTGTGGGGACATCGGCGCGCCGGTCCACGGCAAGATCGGGCAGAGCCGTCGTGGCGCAGGCGCTTAGTGTCGCACCTGTTCCATGGTTGACGACATCTATTCGCGCGAACGCTTTGCTGCGGAGATAGAACTGTTCCGCATCCAGAAATAATTCTTTGGTTTCCAGTAATGGTCGTTGCGGGTCGCCTTGTAGCAACTTGTAGCGCGAGGCCGCATCTTTGGTGAAGGTGGCAATCGCCGCATCGACATCGTGATGCAAGCACAGCGTGGCGTGCTTGGGCAGGTAGTCGAACAGCGTGGCGGTCTTATCGAAGAACAGCGGCAGGTAGTACTCGATGCCGCTCGGGGCGATGCCTTTGCTGACATCCTTGTAGATGCGCGATTTGGACGGGTCACCCTCGAAGCGGTCACGGAAATTCTGGCGGAAAGTGGCTTGCCCTTTGTCATCCAGCGGGAACTCGCGCGCCGGTAGCAAGCGTATCTCGGGCACGGGATAGAGCGTGCGTTGCGTGTCCACATCGAAGGTGGCGATGGTGTCGATCTCGTCGTCGAACAGGTCGATGCGGTAGGGTAGTACGCTGCCCATCGCGAACAGATCGATGATGCCGCCGCGCACACAATATTCGCCGGGGGTCAGTACTTGCTGTACGTGGTTGTAACCGGCGATGCTAAGTTGCTCACGCAGCTGTGCTAGGTTCAGCTTCTCTTTGCGCTTGAGGAAGAAGGTGTACGCGGCTAGATGTTCCACTGGCGGCAACGGGTACAGCGCAGTGGTGATGGGGACGATGACCACATCGCAGGCATCGCTGCGAATGTGGTGCAAAGTGGCGAGGCGTTCCGAGATCAGATCCTGATGCGGCGAGAAATGATCGTAAGGCAGCGTCTCCCAATCGGGTAGCAGATGCACGCGCAACTTGGGCGAGAAGAATGGAACTTCTTCCATCAGGCGTTGCGCTTCCAGCGCATTCGCGGCGATCACCACCAACGGCGACTTCTGCTCGGCGAGTTGCGCCAAGGCGAGCGCATCGGAAGAGCCGCTTAGCTTGCTATAGCGGGGGGAGGAGTGTGCGGAAGAGAGCAGCATGGAAGTGATCAGGTGATGCGATAAAGGCGCGCATTATATAAGCGAAAGCCGGTTTGAAGCGCAGCGCGCTGCGGGATGCTGGCGCATCAGCCTTAGACTTTTTCCAGTAGTTCGGTGAGCAGGGCGGCAGAGCGTGTCGCATCGGTTAGGGTTTCACCGCTTAGCCAGAATACATCTTCGGCGCGGCTGCCCAGAGTGTTGATCTTGGCGCGGTGTAGGCGCACTTGATGTTGGTCGAAGATCTGCGCGATGCGTGCCAATAAGCCTGGTCGGTCGCCAGCGGTGAAAGACAATACATGCAGGCCATGACTGCCCGCTTCGAGATTGATCTTGTTATTGATAGGGAAGTGTTTGAGCTGGCGGTTCACGCGCCCATTACTACTGACCTGCAGCGGCTTAGCCTGGGCAATCTCCGCGCCAAGTTCGAATTCGATATAAGCCATGATGTCGCGGTAGGCGGTGTCACTGGCGACGGCTTGCATAATCTGGAAGCTGTTCAGGGCATAGCCGTGATGGGTGGTGTGAATCTTGGCCTCGACGATGGTGTAGTTCATGCGCGCGAAAAAGTCGCAGATGCGCGCGAACAAGGTGCGCTGGTCGCGGCAATAGACCATCACCTGCAAGCCCTCGCCGACACGACTGAGCCTAGCCTTCACCACCGGCTGTTCGGCATTGGTCTTGAATGCCAGCAAGCGCGTATGCCAGGCGATTTCCTGTGCCTCGTGGTCGAGAAAATAGCTTTGATCCAACTGTGCCCAGAGCAGCTGATAAGTGGTTTCGGAGATGGCGTAGAGATTGAGCGTATCCGCTGCGGCGCGGCGTATCTCACCCAGTCGGTCGGCTACCGTACCGCCGCTCAGGTGGCGGCGCGTGAGCTGGAACAAGTCCTCCATGAGTTTGGCTTTCCAGGCGTTCCAGACCTTGGGGCTGGTGCCGCGCACGTCCGCCACTGTCAACAGATAAAGCGCGACCAGATAGCGGTCATTTTTGATTTTGGCGGCGAATTGCGCGATGACTTCTGGGTCGGACAGGTCTTTCTTTTGCGCCGTTGCGGACAGGTTGAGATGTTGTTCGACTAACCACACGACTAGCTCGGTATCGTCGCGACTGAGTAAGTGATGCTTACAGAAGGTATAAGCATCTTTTTTGCCCAGTTGCGCATGGTCACCGCCGCGCCCTTTGGCGATGTCGTGGAACAAACCCGCGACAAACAACACTTCAGGACGAGCGAACTCGCTCATTAAACGACTGCAAAAAGGATGCTCGTGCGCAAATTCAGGCACCGCGAGCCTACGTAGATTACGCACCACCATCAAGATGTGCTCATCCACGGTATATACGTGAAATAAGTCGTGTTGCATCTGTCCGACGATACGGCCAAATGCGGGAATGTAGCGACCCAAAATACCGTATTGGTTCATACGGCGCAGTCCATGCAACACCCCGTGTGGCTGGCGTAGAAACTCCATGAAGCGCGCGCGGTTAAGCGGGGTGCGACGAAAATTTGCGTCTATCAGGCCCTGTGCGCGCCAGACTGCGCGCAAGGTTTTTGCGCTCAAGTCAGTCAAGTCAGCATGTTTTTGCAATAACAGAAATAACTCAAAGATAGCTTCGGGATGTTGTTCGAAAAGATTTTCTTCGCGGATATCTAGTAGATTGCCGACGACACGAAAACGCTCGTTGAGGATGTGCTGTTGCGGCGGTGTGTCGCGGAACAAGTGGTCGTGCAGGTTTTGCAGCACGATGGTGTTGAACTGGCGCACCGCTGTGCGCGTTTTGTAGTAGCGCTGCATCAGGTGTTCGCTGGCGCGGCGGTGCGCCGAGGCAGCAATACCCATCTGTTCGGCGAGCCGCGTTTGAAAGTCGAACATCAATCTGTCCTCGCGGCGTTTGGCCAGATAGTGCAAGCGGGTGCGCAACATCTTGAGCAGATTGTCGTGGCGCGCGATTTGTCGCGCCTCGACAGTGCTGATCAAACCGGCTTTAGCCAGGTCGCGCCAGCGTGTGCCTAGCCCCGCTGCACGAGCCATCCAGGTGATGGTTTGCAAGTCGCGTAGGCCGCCCGGGCTTTCCTTGAGATTGGGTTCTAGGTTGAAGTCGATTTCGACAAAGCGCGCGTGACGCTGTTGCTGTTCGTGCAGCTTGGCGAGGAAAAATTTCTGTGGGTCTAAGTTATCAGTCAGTGCGGTTTGTAGTTCGTCGTACAACTGTCTGTTGCCAGCGAGTTGGCGCGATTCGAGCAGATTGGTCTGCACCGTGATGTCGCTCGATTCACTCAGGCATTCTGCAATTGTGCGTATGCTGTGACCGACTTCCAAGCCCATATCCCATAGCTGCGTGACAAGTTCCACAAGCTGTATTTGCAAGGCCGCGTTAGGAGCGCCGCTGAGCAATATCAGCAGGTCGATGTCTGAACGTGGGAATAGTTCGCTACGACCGTAGCCGCCTACTGCGACTAAGGCGATGTGGTTCGGCAGTGCCATTTGCGTCCAAACGCGACACAAGTAATTGTCTATCAGCTTGCTGTGCGCGGCGAGTAGACGATTGACCTTACCATGCGCCATAAAGCTTGCTTCCAGTGCTGCCCGGTCGTCACGTAATGCTATACGTAGTCTTGCGATAGAGGTAACAGAGGCTGGTTGAGCCGGGTTCATACGCATGGAACACTAGCTTTAGATGTCGGTTGGTGCAGGCGGGCAGCCTTCTGATACGGTTAGAACCTCGTAACCAGTATCGGTGACTAGGATGGTGTGCTCGTATTGGGCAGACAGGCTGTGGTCCTTGGTTACCACGGTCCAGCCATCGCCCAATTGTTTGATGTCTTTTTTGCCTGCATTAATCATGGGTTCAATGGTGAAGATCATGCCGGACTCCAGACGCAGGCCGGTCTTGGGACGACCGTAGTGCAGCACTTGCGGCTCTTCATGGAAGCGTAGGCCGATGCCGTGACCACAAAATTCGCGCACCACGCTATAGCCCAACGGTTCGACGAAGCTCTGAATCGCGTGACCTACATCGCCCAGGTAGGCGCCAGCCTTGACCACACGGATGCCGCGCCACATCGATTGGTAGGTGGCTTCGCACAAACGTTTGGCTTGGATGGACGGTTCACCCACGTAGAACATGCGACTGCTGTCGCCGTGATAGCCATCTTTGATAACGGTGATGTCCAGATTGACGATGTCACCGTTCTTTAGAACTTTGTCGCTAGGCACGCCGTGGCAGATCTGATGATTAATTGAAGTGCAGATCGATTTCGGGTAAGGCTGGTGGCCGCCGGGTGCGTAATTCAAGGGGGCGGGTATGCCTTTTTGCACGTCCACGATTAAATCATGGCAGAGCTTATCTAATTCGTTTGTGGTAATGCCTGCTTGGACGAACGGGCCTATGTAATCGAGTACTTCACTGGTTAGGCGACCGGCGATGCGCATCTTTTCGATATCTGTGTGGTTTTTGATGGAGACTGACATGGATTTTGTGAGGCTATAAAGGTGGTCGAGAATATCACGCAAGATAAATACATGACAAATCAACTGGGACTTGTTCGGCGATGATATCGGAACTAAACTGCGACAACGCGTACTAATGCGCCGTGTCGGGTTGTGACACAACTTATCCTTAAAATATTCGGAGCGATCATGAAAAGAACCTTAGCAGTCATAGTGTTGTTGTCGGCCAGTGCTAGTGTTTATGCAGTCGATGCAGGTGCGGTGTTGGGTGGTGCGTTGGGGGGTGGCGCGGGTGCGGCGATCGGTCACAATATGGGTGGTCGTAACGGCGCAATTGTTGGAGGGGCTTTAGGCGGGGCTGCTGGTGCGGCAGTTGGTAGTAGCAATAACTCGAATGCGCAGCCAGTGCAGTCTGGTCGTCGTGGTGATGATGATGAAGAGCGTCACCATGATCATGAGCACCGCGACCATGATCGCGGTCATGATCGTGAGCGTGATTAATTTGTAATCACGTATTTAAACAACTAAATGCAGGAGTGGTAACGATGAAAAAAATCAGCTTGGTCGCGGTGTTGTTGCTCAGTGCCTGTGTGAATGACCCGCAAATGGGTAGCACGGTAGGTGGTGCGGTCGGCGGCGGGACTGGTGCGGCGGTTGGATATGACTGGGGCGGTCAGCAAGGCGCGATTATCGGCGGTGCAATTGGCGGTGCCACTGGAGCGGCGGTGGGCGGTAGTGCGAGTCGACAGCAACGTGCCAATGGTGGCGGTGCGGCTGTGATGCCCGATCAAGGCGGTTACCGAGAGCAGCGTGATCGCGGTCGTGATGGGTATGAACGCCGTGACCATGAGGATCGGGGTGACGGTGGCGATAGAGGTTATCGAGGTGACCGCGGTGACAGGGAGGATCGCCGCTACCGTGATGATCGAGAAGAGCGCGATTAAACCAGTCCACTGCACTAAAAACTAAAAAATTAAGGCACGGTGACGTGCCTTTTTTTTGGGGGGGGGCGTGTTGCACTTGGGTTTTGAGCGCGCCCTTGGCTATGTAAAGTCACGATCATGCCGCCATGATCCCAACTTTCTGCGCCTTCAGGCTCATCGCACTTTGGAATCGTACCCCAGCGTTCAAGCTCATTTGTTATTGGACAAGGCTGGCAGTTGAGCATATGAGTGCTTGGTGATAGAATGCGCGCCGCATCGGAATAGGCCGATGTAAATTTCCCGCTCGCACCAGTTGGGGTGCTCATCAGAGTCAAGCTAGCGAGTGGTAGTTTTAACCCTTAACACAGTAGGAGTTGTCATGGCAGTAACTATGCGTCAAATGTTGGAAGCAGGTGTGCATTTTGGTCACCAAACCCGTTTCTGGAATCCCAAGATGGCTCCGTTCATCTTCGGTCATCGCAATAAAATTCACATCATCAATCTGGAAAAGACCGTCACGATGTTCGCTGAAGCGGAAAACTTCGTGCGCAAGCTGTCTGCTAAAAAAGGTTCGGTGTTGTTTGTTGCGACTAAGCGTCAAGCGCGCGAAATTTTGCAGGAAGAAGCGGTTCGCTCTGATTCTCCTTTCGTAAACTACCGTTGGTTGGGCGGTATGTTGACTAATCACAAAACCGTTCAGCAATCTATCAAGCGTCTGCGTGAATTGGAGCAATTGACTGCCGAGGGCTCTGGCGAAAAAATTTCCAAGAAAGAGGCGCTGGTTATGAAGCGTGAATTGGAAAAGTTGGAGCGAAGTCTCGGTGGCATCAAAGATATGCAAGGTTTGCCTGCTGCTTTGTTTGTGATCGACGTAGGTTACCAAAAGGGCGCTATCGTTGAAGCCAAGAAGCTTGGTATTCCTGTTATCGGTATTGTTGATACCAATAACTCTCCATTGGGTGTTGATTATGTGATACCTGGTAACGATGACTCTACTCAAGCGATTCGTTTGTACGCTCGTGGAATCGCTGATGCGATCTTGGAAGGTCGTGCTCAGGCGTTGAATGAGTTGGTTGAGCAAGTGGCGGAGCAAGCCGCTTAAATTAAAATTAGGCGCGAAAAGGGGCGCGAGCCCCTTTTTTTATAAGTATTTATCGGAATATTGGAGTGAAAAATGGCAGAAATTACTGCGGGCATGGTCAAGGAATTGCGTGAGTTAACCGGTCTGGGCATGATGGAGTGCAAGAAAGCCTTGGTTGAAGCAAATGGCGACATGAAGGTTGCTGAAGAGCAGATGCGTATCAAGAGCGGCGCTAAGGCTAGCAAGGCTTCTAGTCGCGTTACTGCTGAAGGTGTGGTGGGTGCATACATCTCTGTAGATGGTAAGTTGGGCGCGGTTGTTGAAGTGAACTGCGAGACCGATTTTGTAGCTAAGAATGATGATTTTGTGGCCTTCGCTAAGCAAGTTGCTGAGACTGTCGTTAAGGCTAATCCTGCTGATTTGGATGCGCTGTTGGCTGCGACCATTGCTAATGGCTCGGGCTCTGTGGATGAGGCGCGCAAAGTGCTGTTGATGAAGTTGGGTGAGAATCTGACTATCCGTCGTTTCGAGCGTTATGAGACTGCAACTGGTAAGTTGGCGAGCTATTTGCATGGCAGCAAGATTGGTGTGTTGTTGAGCTATACCGGTGGTGATGAGTCTATGGGTCGCGATATCGCGATGCATATCGCGGCAAGCAAGCCTAAGTCTGTAGATGCATCTGGCGTGAATTCGGCTGATATCGAAACCGAGCGTCGTATTGCTATCGAGAAGGCTAAGGAGTCTGGCAAGCCAGAGGCGATGTTGGAGAAAATTGCCGAAGGTACGGTGCAGAAATTCCTTAGGGAAGTGACACTGCTGGGACAGGTGTTCGTCAAGGCTGAAGATGGCAAACAAACCATCGAACAATTCCTGAAGAGCAAGAGCGCGACTGTCGTGGCATTCCAGATGTTCACCGTAGGTGAAGGCATCGAGAAGAAGGTTGAAGACTACGCGGAAGAAGTGGCTAAAGCTGTTGCTGCTTTACAGGCGTAATCACCATGAGCGCACCTGTCTATAAACGGATACTGCTCAAGTTGAGCGGTGAAGCCCTGATGGGCGATGACAGCTATGGCATTAATCGCGTGGTGGTCGAGCGCATCGTCGCTGAGATCGCGGAAGTCGTGGCGATGGGTGTGCAAGTGGCTATGGTGGTCGGCGGGGGCAATATCTTTCGTGGTGTGGCTCCGGCTGCGGCGGGGATGGATAGGGCGACTGCCGATTACATGGGCATGCTGGCGACGGTGATGAACTCGATGGCATTGCAAGATGCTATGAAGCGCGCAGGATTGGATTGCCGTGTGCAATCCGCCCTGAGTCTGGAGCAAGTCGCCGAGCCTTTCATTCGTGGTAAAGCGTTGCGTTATCTGGAGGACGGCAAGGTCGTTATTTTTGCCGCCGGTATCGGTAGCCCATTTTTTACTACAGACACTGCCGCCGCATTGCGCGGTGTGGAGATGTCGACTGAGGTGGTCATCAAGGCTACTAAGGTGGATGGCATTTACACTGCTGATCCCAAGAAGGACCCGCATGCGATTCGTTATCAAAGTCTGAGCTTCGATGAGGCAATCAGCAAGAATTTGCAAGTGATGGATGCGACTGCGTTGACTTTGTGTCGCGATCAGAAGCTGCCCATCATCGTATTTAGTATCTTTAAGCCCGGCGCGCTCAAGCGTGTGGTTTTCGGCGAAGGCGAAGGCACGCTGGTACGTTGTGATTAATGTTCATGGCCTGACGCGATAGCAGCTTGCTGTCGCGTCAGGCGTTTTCAGGAGATGAGTCGTGATTGCTGACATCAAAAAAACCACTGAACAAAAGATGACCAAGTCGCTTGACGCTTTGAAGGCAGACTTGGGCAAGGTGCGTACTGGTCGGGCGCATACCGGCATCCTCGATCATGTGATGGTTGATTACTACGGTAATCCCACTTTGCTCACGCAAGTCGCGAACGTGACTTTGATCGATGCGCGCACTATAGGCGTTCAGCCTTGGGAGAAGCACATGATAGGCCCAGTTGAAAAAGCGATACGTGATGCTGATCTAGGGCTGAATCCTTCTACCAATGGCGAAATCATTCGCGTCCCAACGCCTATGCTTACAGAGGAGCGCAGGCGCGATCTGATCAAGGTGGTGAAGGCCGAAGGCGAGAATGCCAAGGTTGCAGTGCGTAACATCCGTCGTGATGCCAATAACACGCTGAAAGAAGCACTCAAGAAGAAAGAAATTGCGGAGGATGAGGAGCGTCGTACTCAGGATGAGATTCAAAAACTCACCGATCGCTTCGTCGTTGAGATTGACAAGGCATTGGCTGCAAAAGAAACCGATCTGATGGCTGTTTGATTCCAACGACACTTGGAATAATGACTAAGCTGCCGAGTTCGACTCGCACCATCCCGCAAGTATCCGCTGTTCCTCGTCATATCGCAGTAATCATGGACGGTAATGGACGTTGGGCCAAACAACGCTTCATGCCGCGTGTGATGGGACATAAGCGCGGTGTCGAATCACTGCGTGAAACAGTCAAAGCCTGTCGTGACTTGGGTGTCGAATACCTTACGGTGTTTGCTTTCAGCAGTGAAAACTGGCGTCGTCCCGCAGACGAGGTGTCCTTCTTGATGGGCTTGTTCGTCAAGGTTCTAGAGATTGAAGCGGCCAAGATGCATCGCAACAATATCGTTCTCAAAATCATAGGTGATCGTAGTCAATTCGATGAGAAGTTGCGTCTTGCGATGGAGGATGTCGAACATCTCACGGCCAATAACACCGGTCTTACGCTTACCATTGCCGCTAACTATGGCGGTCGTTGGGATGTGATGCACGCCGTTCAAGACATGCTGCAAGCTCGACCCGAGTTGGCGCAAGGCTTCACTGAGGATGATTTACAACCGCATCTTTCCATGAGTGACGCACCAGAGCCCGACCTGTTCATTCGTACCGGGGGCGAAAAGCGCATTAGTAACTTCATGTTGTGGCAATTGGCTTATACCGAACTTTATTTCACCGACACCTTATGGCCTGCTTTTGACCGGACGGAGCTCGAACAAGCCATCGCTTCTTATCAGCATCGTGAGCGTCGTTTCGGGCGCACTAGCGAGCAAGTGCAAAATCAGTCGGGCAAAGGAGAATAGTGTGCTGAAATCCCGTGTGATTACCGCAATCATTTTGTTGGTGTTATTCCTTTCCGCACTATTTTTGTTGCCCACCATAGCTTGGGCCGCCTTGGTACTGCTGGTGGTGATGCAGGCGACTACAGAGTGGGCGAGGCTCGCCAAGCTAAATGATCTGTCCGGCAAAAGCTATTGGCTGCTGACACTGCTCATCATGTGCGCCTTGCTTTGGGTGGATGTGAGTATAGGCAATGTCACTGTGCATTTTCCTTTCTATGCAATCTCTGCACTACTGTGGTTAATCATCGTGCCGACTTGGATGATTGCGGGATGGAAGGTGCACAGTCCCTTGCTGATGGCCATGGTCGGCTGGGCGGTCATCATACCGACTGGTTTGGCAATGCTAGATTTACGCGCAATCAGTCCATGGTTGCTGTTGTTTATCATGGGGCTGGTCTGGGTGGCCGACAGTACCGCCTATTTTGCCGGGCGCAAGTTTGGTAAACGCAAACTGGCACCCAGCATCAGTCCGGGTAAGACATGGGAAGGCGTGATAGGCGCATTGTTGGGCGTGTCGTGTTATGTCATTTTGGTGTGGGGCATGAATGCCAGCTTGAGTCATGCCGCTATGCTGCCTATTTTGTTGTTGGCGGCTTGGTGGTGGGTAGGACTGGCGGTTATTGGCGATCTGTTCGAATCCGCTATCAAGCGTCAAGCTGGCGTAAAGGATAGTGGTGCGCTATTGCCCGGCCATGGTGGATTACTGGATCGCATTGATGCCTTGACTTCAACTTTGCCGCTCGCCGCACTGGCGATATTGCTGCAACATCTGCACTAATCGCTTAGCAGTTCTCGGACGAGTGCATTACTTGTCAGTGCTTTCATCGGATACTCATACATGCAAAATATCACCATCTTAGGTTCAACCGGCAGCATAGGCACCAGCACGCTGGATGTGGTGGCGCGTCATCCTGAGCGTTATCAGGTGTACGCACTCACCGCTTATAAGCAGGTTGATTTGTTGTTTCAGCAATGCGTGCAGTTCCGCCCCAAGTTCGCAGTACTACTGGATGATGCCGCTGTCTTGCAGATGCGCGCACGCGTCAAGGAGGCCGGTTTGGCCGTGCAGGTGTTGAGCGGCGTAGATGCCTTGGAGCAGGTCTGTATCGCTGGCGAGGTGCATGCCGTAATGGCTGCCATCGTGGGGGCTGCCGGTTTGCGTCCCACCTTGGCTGCGGCGCGTGCTGGCAAGAAAGTGTTGCTTGCCAATAAGGAGACATTGGTGTTGGCGGGCAATGTATTTATGGATGCGGTACGTGCCAGTGGCGCGGCATTATTGCCTATAGATAGCGAACACAATGCCATCTTCCAGTCTTTACCACATAACTATAGCGGTGACATGCACGCTAGTGGTGTGCGCCGCATCTTGCTCACCGCATCCGGCGGGCCGTTCCGTAATACACCGCTGAGCGAGTTGCAGCACGTTACGCCTGAGCAGGCGTGTGCTCACCCCAATTGGGTGATGGGACGCAAGATTTCGGTCGATTCTGCCACGATGATGAATAAGGGCTTGGAAGTTATCGAAGCGCGTTGGTTATTCAATGCCCAGGCTGACGATATTCAAGTAGTAGTACATCCGCAGAGCGTGATTCACTCCTTGGTCGAATATGTGGATGGTTCGGTGTTGGCGCAGCTGGGTAATCCCGATATGCGCACGCCCATTGCTTACGGTCTAGCTTACCCAGAACGGATCACGTCGGGGGTAGGTGCGTTGGATCTGTTCAAGGTTGCACGTATGGATTTCGTTGCACCCGATTTCGCGCGCTTCCCTTGTCTGGCGTTAGCCTATGAGGCATTGCGTGCGGCTGGCACTGCACCTGCGATGTTGAACGCGGCCAATGAGGTGGCGGTAGAGGCCTTTCTGGAGAAGCGTATCGCCTTCTTGGATATTCCTAAAGTCATCTCCAAGGTGTTGAACCAATTGCCTGTAACTGCAGTCCATGCGCTCGATGATGTGCTGGAAGCGGATGCGCGGGCGCGGGTCGCGGCACAGGCGTTATTGAGGTGATTTAAATGATGACGATATTGGCTTTTGTCGGCGCGATTGCCTTACTCGTGGTGTTCCATGAGTACGGTCATTATTGGGTGGCGCGTCGTTGCGGCGTTAAGGTGCTGCGCTTTTCGCTGGGCTTCGGCAAGGTGCTGTACAGCAAGCGCTTCCGTGGCAGTGCTACCGAGTGGACGCTGTCGGCTATTCCCTTGGGCGGCTACGTGAAAATGTTGGACGAGCGCGAGGGCGAAGTGATGCCCGATGAATTAGCGATGGCCTTCAACCGCAAGCCGGTGCTGCAACGTATGGCCATTGTGGTGGCGGGGCCGCTGGCTAATTTTCTGCTGGCCATTGCTTTGTACTGGATGGTGTTTGTCCTTGGAGTGCCTGGACTTAAGCCTATCGTGGGGGAGATTACGCCCGCCAGTCCAGCCGCATATGCGCAACTGCAAACTGGCGAGACCATCGTCAGTATCGATGGTGAGACCATACCCAGTTGGCAGGAGCTGCGTTGGCGCTTGTTAGATAAGGCCTTGCAGCAGAGCACCATCGGTATCGAGGGGATTAATGCCAGTGGCATCACGCTCTATCACCAGCTGGATTTGTCCTCTATCAGTGCTAAAGATTTGGACGGTGAGTTCCTCGATAAAGTGGGTTTGAAATTGTTCCGCCCAGTCTTGTTACCGGTAATCGGCAAGATGACTGCTGACGGTGTCGCACAAGCTGCTGGCGTGCGCGAGGGCGATGTGGTGTTACGTGCCGATGGCGTGGCTGTGGCGCATTGGGAAGACTTGGTAAGGGTGGTCAGTGCGCATCCCGGTCGGTCAGTGACCTTGGATATTCAGCGCGGCGAGCAGATGTTGAGCATTACGCTTACGCCCAGAAGTACCGTCGAAGCGGGTGTGACGGTGGGTAAGATTGGTGCTGGCCCTAAGGTGAATGAGGCCGAATGGCAAGCGTTGCTCAACGAAGTCAGCTATGGGCCTGTGGAAGCGATGCAGCAGTCACTGCGCAAAACTTGGGATACTTCCATCATCAGTCTCAAGATGCTGGGTAAGATGGTGTTGGGACAGGTATCAATGAAGAATCTGAGTGGCCCTCTGACCATCGCCGACTTCGCCGGACAGTCCGCCCATATGGGGCTGGTAGCTTATCTGGGTTTCCTCGCTTTGGTCAGCGTCAGTCTGGGGGTGTTGAATTTGCTGCCTGTGCCTTTATTGGATGGGGGGCACTTGCTGTATTATGTCGCCGAATTAATTAAAGGTAGTCCGGTGTCCGAGCAAGCTTGGGAGGTCGGTCAGAAGATCGGTATCGCGGTGCTGGGTACACTGATGATTTTTGCGCTATATAACGACGTCAATCGTCTGATTCCTGGTTAAACAACAATGAACAAAAAACTGTTTGCGGGATGCTTCTCGCTGATGTCTGTATTGTCTTACGGATTGAATGAGGCACTCGCTATCGAACCGTTCACCATACAAGCTATACGGGTGGAAGGCATACAGCGTACTGAAGCGGGAACGGTGTTTAGTTATCTGCCGCTCAAAGTCGGTGAAGTGATGAATGATAAGCAGGCCGAAGCGGCGCTACATGCACTCTTCGCCACCGGCTTTTTCAAAGATGTGCGTTTAGAAGTAGCGGGAAACGACTTAATCGTTGTCGTGCAGGAACGCCCTTCCATCGCGAGCATCGAGATTAATGGTGTAAAGGATTTCCCCAAGGATCAGATCAAAGACAATATGAAGTATGCCGGTCTGGCCGAGGCGCGCATTTTTGATAAATCTGCCATGGAAAAAGCGGCGCACGATTTGCAACGCCAATATGTCGCGCGTGGTAAATATTCGGTTAAGGTCGATACCAAAGTCACCGAGCTAGAACGCAATCGTGTCGCCATCGTGTTCAATGTGGTGGAGGGCTCAGTCTCCAAAATCAAGCAGATTAATATCATTGGCAACCAGGCTTATCCTGAGCAGGAGCTGCGCGACATGATGAAGCTCAGTCCGTCGGACTGGCTGAGCTGGTTCGGTAGTAGCGATCAGTACTCCAAGCCCAAGCTGTCAGCGGATATGGAAACGTTGCGTTCTTTTTATCTGGATCATGGTTACTTGGAATTTTCTATCGAGTCGACGCAGGTTGCCATTACGCCGGATAAAAAAGACATCTACATCACCCTGAATATCAGTGAAGGTGCGAAATACACAGTGTCTTCAGTCGGCGTGTCGGGTAATACGTTGGTGGCTAAAGCAGAGATTGAAAAATTGGTTCAGATTCAACCGGGTGATGTGTTTTCACGCAAAGCACTGACGGAGACTAGTAAAAAAATAGGTGAGCGTCTGGGCATGGATGGTTATGCGTTTGCCAACGTCAACGCGGTTCCCGATATTAATAAAGTGACACATCAGGTCTCTTTTAACTTCGTTATCGATCCGGGTTCGCGTGTTTATATCCGCAACATTGAGGTGTCGGGTAATACCAAGACCCGTGATGAAGTGATACGCCGCGAGTTCCGTCAGGTGGAAGGTTCCTGGTTCGATATCGAGAAGATCAAAAAATCGAAACAGCGTACGGATCGCTTGGGATTCTTCTCGGAAGTGAATATCGAGACACCAGCAGTGCAGGGTAGCAACGATCAGATGGATGTAAATGTCTCAGTTAAAGAAAAGTCCACCGGTACTTTTTCTATTGGTGCGGGCTATAACAGTGGCGAGGGTATCGTCTTCACCGGTGGTATCACCCAGGCCAATCTGTTTGGTAGCGGCAACAATCTGTCCACCAATATGAATACCAGCCGGGTGAACCGTAATGTTTCGGTGTCCTATACCAATCCTTATTTTACGGATGATGGCGTGAGTCGCGGTTTCGATATCTATGACCGCAACACCAACGCTGTCAATACCGCAGTCAGCCAATATACTTCGGCGACTCGTGGTGGCGGTGTGCGCTTCGGTGTGCCGATCGGTGAAGATGAAAGTATGAGTTACGGCTTGTCAGCTGAAAAATCCAGCATAGGCCTGACCGCATTGAGTCCGGCACGTTTCAAAAATTATGTGAACACTTTCGGTAATACCAACACCACCGTATTGGGCACGATAGGTTGGGGTAGGGATACCCGCGACAGCGCGATTTACACTACCTCAGGTACGGTACAGCATCTCTATCTGGAAACCGCCTTACCTATTTTGGATATGCGCTACTACAAGCTGAACTACGATCATCAACGCTATTTTGGCTTGAGCGAAGATTGGGTGTTATTGGCTAATGGTCAGGCGGGTGTAGGTGGCGGTTATGCAGGTAAGCAGATGCCCTTCTTCAAAAACTTTTATGCGGGTGGCCCAGGTTCGGTGCGCGGCTACGACCCCAACTCTTTAGGGCCTAGAGATACCAGCAATCTGGCTATAGGCGGTACCAAGCGTGCCGTTGCTAATCTGGAACTGTTCGGCCCTTTCCCGGGCAGCAAGGAGCGTTCGGTGCGGCTCAGTGCTTTCGTCGATGCGGGTGCGGTTTACGGACCGACTGATCTGCCCGGCAGTATGGGGGTGCGTACCTCAGCGGGGGTCGCCTTTACTTGGCTTTCACCGATGGGTCCATTGAAGTTCAGCTACGGTATGGCCTTGAATAAGCAACCTATGGACAGGTTGCAGAAGTTACAATTCACCTTGGGTTCGATGTTCTAATCTGAATGCACACGCGCTGTACGAGTGGTAAATCGTTAAGGAGTCAAAAATGAGATCAAAATTTCAGACGTTGTTGTTTGCCATAGGTATGGCTGTTGGGTCGGCACATGCAGCCGACTTTAGGGTGGGGGTGGTGGACACGGAGCGCGTACTCAGGGAGTCCGCGCCAGCCATCAAGGCAGAAAAGAAGATCGAAAAAGAGTTTTCTGCGCGTGATGCTGAGATTAAATCTTTAATTAAAGAAGCTAAGGACATACAGACTGCATTGGAAAAGGAAAGCCCCAAGCTTTCCGATGCCGATCACCGCAACAAAGAACGTGAGCTGACCAGTCTCAATGTGAATATCCAACGTATGCAACGTGAGTTTCGTGAAGACTTGAATCTGCGCAAGAATGAAGAGTTGGCGGCTGTGTTGGATAAAGCCAACACAGCGATACAGCAGATCGCCGCTACGGATAAGTACGACCTGATTTTGCAGGAGGCGGTGTATCGCAATCCCAAGATAGACATCACTGACAAAGTAATCAGTTACCTCGCCAATGACTCGGTTGATAGCGCAGTCAGCAAAGATAAAAAAGAAGCTAAATAATCGGAAGCGCAGATGAAATCCTATACTCTAGATGAGATTGCCGCCCTGTTAGGCGGTAGGGTGTTGGGCGATGGCAGCCGCACTATCAGGCAAATCTCCACCCTGGATGCGGCAACTGCCGATCAAATCAGTTTTCTCACCAATAGCAAGTATCGCGCGCAATTAGCTGGTTCACAGGCGGGTGCTTTAATTCTGTCGGAAGCAGATGCCGCAGCGACCGAACGTCCGCGCATCATCTCTAACAATCCCTACGCATACTTCGCTAAGGTATCCGCGCTACTCAATCCTCTGCCGACAGCGCAGCAAGGTGTGCATGAGCGTGCTGTGGTTGCGCCCAGTGCGCAAATTGCGGCCACCGCCAGCATTGCAGCAACAGCTGTGATTGGTGCGGATGCGGTGATTGGCGAGTACGTCGTGATTGGTGAGGGCTGCTCGGTGGGCGAACGTGTTGTGATCGGTGCACACTCGCGCTTATATCCGCGCGTGGTGGTGTATCACGACTGCGTCATCGGGGAGCATCTGATTGCGCATTCTGGTGTGGTGATAGGCGCGGATGGTTTTGGTATCGCCCTAGACGGCGACCATTGGATCAAAATCCCCCAGATTGGCCGTGTAGTTATCGGCAACGATGTCGAGATCGGTGCCAATACCACGATAGACCGTGGCGCGTTGGCCGACACTGTTATCGAAGACGGTGTGAAGATGGATAACCAGATTCAGATTGCGCATAACGTGCGTATCGGTGCGCATACCGCCATCGCGGGTTGCGTCGGTATCGCAGGCAGCGCCACCATTGGCAAGTATTGCCGTATCGGCGGCAGCGCAGGCATTTTAGGTCACCTGAAAATTGCGGATAACGTTGAAATCGCATCGTTTTCGCTGATCGGCAAATCGATACGCGAGGCTGGTTCGTATGCGGCCATCTATCCATTCTCCAAGACTGATGAATGGCGCAAGAACGCGGTACATCTACGTCATTTGGACGATTTGGTAGGTCGTGTCAAAGCATTGGAACAAGAACTTAAATCAATAAAAGGGAACGCATGATGAGCACGCAAATGAACATACACGAGATTCTTGAGACTCTGCCGCACCGTTATCCATTCCTGCTGGTGGATCGGGTATTGTCTATCGATCCGGGCAAAGAGATCGTGGCTCTGAAAAATGTCACTATTAATGAACCGTTCTTTCCCGGCCACTATCCGCATCATCCGGTGATGCCCGGTGTGTTGATTATCGAAGCGATGGCGCAGGTTGCCGCGCTATTGTCATTCAAATCCATGGTGGCAGATCCGGACAAGAAGTCGGTCTACTACTTTGCTGGTATCGACGGTGCGCGTTTCAAGAAGCCGGTCATGGCGGGCGATCAGATCATCTTCAAGGTGGCTCTGCTACGCAGCATGCGCGGTCTGTTCAAGTTCAAAGCAATTGCCGAAGTGGACGGTCAGTTGGTCGCCGAAGCTGAACTGATGTGCACCTCCAAAGAGGTGGAGTGAGCGGCATGATTCATCAGACTGCTATCGTCCACCCCAATGCCAAGCTCGCCGCCGATGTTGAAGTCGGGGCTTATTCGATCATCGGTGAGCATGTCGAGATTGGTGCTGGCACGGTCATTGGCCCGCATGTGGTAATCAACGGTCATACCCGTATCGGCAAAAATAATCACATCTTCCAATTCTGTTCTTTAGGTGAAATTCCGCAGGATAAGAAGTATGCGGGCGAACCTACGCGCTTGGAGATTGGCGATAACAACACCATACGCGAGTTCTGCACCTTCAATCTGGGCACTATCCAAGATGGCGGTCTGACTAGCATGGGGGATGACAACTGGATTATGGCCTATGTGCATATCGCACACGATTGTCATGTCGGTCATCACACCATCATGGCCAACGGCGCAACCTTAGCAGGTCATGTGCATGTGCAGGACTGGGTGATACTCGGCGGCCTGTCCGGCGTGCACCAGTTCGTGCGGGTAGGCGCACACTCGATGACTGGCTTTCAGTCGCGCATTACTCAGGATGTGCCGCCTTATTTCACGGTGGCGGGCAATCCGGTCGAGGCACACGGTATTAATGCGGAAGGATTACGTCGCCGTGGCTTTGATGCTGCTGCTATCGCTGCGGTTAAAAATGCTTACAAGACGATCTATAAATCGGGCTTGAGTTTTGTTGAGGCACAAGCGGCTATACAAGCGCAAGTGGCTATACATCCTGAGTTAAATCTGTTGGCTGAATTTCTCGCGAGTTCACAACGCGGTATCGTTCGTTAAGGTCGTTTGATGCAACAAAAAAAATTGCTAGTAGGTATCGTCGCGGGTGAAGCATCGGGTGATCTATTAGGTAGCCATCTCATCACTGCACTCAAGTTACAACGACCCGAGCTACATTTCGTTGGTATCGGCGGCCCCAAGATGAAGGCCGCAGGTATGGAAGTGTTGTTCCCGATGGAAAAGCTTGCGGTGAATGGTTACTTCGAGGTGCTCAAGCACTATCGCGAGATCGTCGGCATACGCAACAAATTGCGCGAGCACTTCCTCGCCAACAAGCCTGATCTGTTCATCGGCATCGATGCGCCGGATTTCAATCTCGATCTGGAAATGGTGCTCAAGCAAAACGCTATTGCGACGGTGCATTACGTCAGTCCATCCATCTGGGCGTGGCGCGGTGAGCGTATCAATAAGATCAAACGTGCGGTGTCTAAGATACTGTGTCTATTCCCGCACGAACCTAAAATCTATGAAGAGACGGGGGTGCCGGTGGCCTTTGTCGGTCATCCGCTTGCCGATATGTTGCCTGAGCAACCCAAGCGCAACGAGATGCGCGAGAGCATGCGCATCCCGCTGGCAGCGAAGGTGTTTGCGCTGCTGCCGGGGAGTCGCCAGAGCGAGGTCGTCAGTCTGGCGCAGACCTATATCGAAACCGCCAAGCTCATCCTGAGCAGTGTGCCGGACGCGCGCTTCCTAGTGCCGTTGGTGAGTCGTGAGACGCGCCGTATCTTCGAGCAAGCCTTGTACGATTTCGATGGCGAGCAATTGCCGTTCACGCTGCTGTTCGGTCATGCGCAAGATGCCATGATCGCGGCTGACATCGTGCTGGTCGCTTCGGGTACGGCGACGCTGGAATGTGCACTGCTCAAGCGGCCTATGGTGATTACCTATCGTGTTTCCAAAGTGTCCTGGTGGCTGATGAAGAACAAGGGCTATCTACCCTATGTCGGGCTGCCCAATGTATTAGCGGGGCGCTTTGTGGTGCCGGAGCTGTTACAGCATGATGCGACCCCGCAGAACCTCGCGCAGGCCTTGCTTAATCTACTGAACGACAAGCGTGCGACAGCTGAGTTGGAAGATATCTTCATGGCGATGCATCACACTTTGCGTCAAAACACTGCGCAGAAAGCTGCCGCCGCTATCCTACCCATGTTGAGTCATGCCTGATTCTGCACTGTGCTGCGGTGTGGATGAGGCGGGTCGTGGCCCGCTCGCCGGACCGGTCAGCGCAGCGGCGGTAATACTCGATCCGACGCGTCCCATTGCCGGCTTAGGTGACTCCAAGAAACTTTCAGAGAAGCAGCGCGATTTACTCGCGCCTTTAATACGTGAACGCGCCTTGGCTTGGGCGGTGGCCTATGCCAGTGTCGCAGAGATCGATGAGCTGAATATCCTGCAGGCGACCTTACTGGCGATGCGTAGAGCGGTCGAGGGCTTGCAGATTAAGCCGCAGCAAGTCTTGGTCGATGGGCTGTATTGCCCGGCTACTGGCATCCCCAGTCAAGCCATCGTCAAAGGCGACAGCAAAGTAGCAGCTATTTCTGCTGCATCTATACTGGCTAAAACTGCACGTGACAGCTTGATGTTGGAACTGCATGAACAATATCCTCAGTACGGATTTGCAGTGCATAAAGGCTATCCCACTGCGGCGCATCTTGCCGCATTGCGCGCACACGGCGTATCACCCGTGCATCGCACCAGTTTCAAGCCGGTGCGTGTCTTATTGAATGAACCACAACCACGGAAAGACCGATCATGATCTTGTTCAAACTACTGCATATCTTGTCCGTCATCGTATGGGTGGGCGGCATGTTCTTTGCCTATATGGTGTTACGTCCCAGTGCCGTCGAAGTACTGGAGCCACCGTTGCGATTGCGTCTGTGGGTGGCGGTGTTCACGCGTTTCTTTGTCTGGGTATGGATAGCCGTCGCGCTGATCTTGCTGAGTGGTTTGTACATGATGCATTTGTACGGTGGCCATACGCCGATTTACGTGCACATCATGCTGACCTTGGGGGTAGCGATGATGGCAATTTATGCGCATGTGTATTTCGCTTATTACCGTAAGTTGTGCGTGCACGTGCAAGCGGAACGCTGGCCGGACGCGGGTGCGCTGCTGGGCAAGATACGCACCTTGGTTGGCATCAATGTAATCCTAGGGATATTGACGGTCAGCGCTGCGGTGTTGGGGACATTAATCGCGCAGTAATTTTCTTCCATCTCACATGCAGTACGAGTGCGCTAAATATCGTAAAAAAGTATGCAAAATAGAACCGAGAAATCGCGTTGCTCTGATATAATGTCGGGCTTCAGCGTGTAGCGCAGCCTGGTAGCGCACTACCTTGGGGTGGTAGGGGTCGGAAGTTCGAATCTTCTCACGCTGACCAAATTTCTCTGTCCCAGTCCAACTTTCAACTAGATCGCCCATGCGTATATTGATTAGCAATGACGATGGCTATTTCGCCCTCGGACTGGCGATCCTTGCAACGCATCTTTCCCGTATCGCAGAAGTCGTGGTGGTCGCGCCCGAACGTGACCGCAGCGGTGCGAGTAATTCTCTCACTTTAGATCGGCCACTCAAGTTGCGTCGTGCTGCGAACGGTTTTTATTACGTCAATGGCACGCCCACCGATTGTGTACATCTGGCCGTGACCGGCATGCTCGACTATCAACCCGATATGGTGGTGTCCGGTATCAATGCCGGCGCCAACATGGGTGACGACACCATTTATTCCGGCACGGTCGCAGCGGCGACAGAAGGTTTTCTGTTAGGGATACCGGCCATCGCGGTGTCGCTGGTAGGCAAGGAGCATGTCAACTTTGAGACGGCAGCTTTGGTGGTGACGGAGTTGGTGCAGCGCTTTGCTGCACAGTCTGAGCGCAAGCCCTGGTTGCTTAATGTGAATGTGCCCGATGTTCCTTATCGCGACTTGCAAGGCACCGTAGTCACGCGTCTGGGCAAACGCCATAAGGCCGAACCTGTCATTAAGGCACAAGACCCGCACGGTCAGACCGTCTATTGGGTGGGCGCGGCAGGCAAGGCGCAAGACGCAGGAGAGGGCACTGACTTTCATGCCGTTGCAGCGCAACAGGTCTCCATCACGCCGCTCCAGATAGACTTGACGCAATATAGCCAACTCGACGCGGTACGCGACTGGATGCAGCCGCTATGAACATCTCCGGCATCGGCATGACCTCGCAGCGCACCAAGCAGCGCATGATAGACAGGCTACGCGAGCAGGGCATCAAGGACGAAGGGGTGCTGGCCGCGATGTTTGCCGTGCCGCGTCATTTGTTTGTCGATGAAGCCTTGGCCAGTCGAGCTTACGATGATGTCTCGCTGCCCATCAATTTCAATCAGACTATTTCCCAGCCCTATATCGTGGCACGCATGATCGAGATTTTGCGTAACGGTGCACCTATGCAGCGCGTGCTGGAAATCGGTACTGGCTGCGGCTATCAGGCGGCGGTGTTATCGCATCTCGCCAGCGAGGTGTACAGCATGGAGCGTATCGCGCCCTTGCATGAACGTGCCAAAAAGCAATTGCGTGCATTGCAGATGCGCAACGTCACATTGCGCTATGCCGATGGTTGCGCCGGTCTCCCTGAGGTCGCGCCTTTCGATGGCATCATCATGGCTGCCGCTGCGCCCACCCTGTTGCCAGCACTGCGCGAGCAACTGAAGGTCGGTGGACGTATGGTGTTGCCAGTCGGCATGCAGGAACAATCGCTGTATCTGATTGAGCGTGATGCAAAAGGGTTTCGCGAAACCAAGCTGGAGTCGGTAAAATTCGTCCCTCTACTCATGGGTAAGGTATGACATTGAAGAAACTCATCACATGCGCTGTAGTTGCTGCGACTCTGGCTGCCTGCACCCCAACTATGCAAGGCCCGAGCGATGGCAAAGGGCCAAGCAAAGCTGAGTCCACCGAAGCGATACGCATGAAAGAGGCTGGCGAAAAAGATTGGCGGCCTGCGAGCCACACGGTTTTGAAAGGCGATACGCTGTACAGCATTGCCTTCTACTATGGTTTGGATTATCACGAGCTGGCTGAGCTGAATGAAATCAAAGACCCGCGCCTGATTCAAATCGGGCAGATGTTGAAACTCTTTCCGGCAGCGCTGAGCAAGACACCAGTGACCATAGATGCGCCTGCGCCACTGCTCATTAAAGACCAGCCCAAAGTGGTGAAGTATGTTTATAACGAGGCAGCTCTGGCGCAGATAGACGAGGTGCAGAATCCCAGCAAGGTCACAGCGCCGGTGGTCGCTAAGATCGACACTACAGCAACCCCACACAAGCCTGTCGCCGTTGTACCCGCTAAGCCTGAACCTACCCCGCGTGACAACGCACCTATCGTCAATACCGAAGAAGATGCGCTGCAATGGAGTATGCCGACTAGTGGCAAGGTGGTTGCCCAGTTCTCCGAAGCGGACAATCGCAAGGGCATCGATATTTCCGGAAAATTAGGACAGTCCGTGGTCGCCAGCGCGCCGGGCAAAGTGGTGTATAGCGGCAGCGGCTTGCGCGGCTATGGCAAGCTCATCATCATCAAACATAACAAAACTTATCTGAGCGCCTATGCGCACAACGACAAGGTTTTGGTTAAAGAGGGGCAGACGGTCAAGCGTGGCGAGAAGATCGCCGAGATGGGTAAGACCGACGCCGATCAAGTCAAGCTGCACTTTGAAGTGCGTCGTCTGGGTAAGCCTGTCGATCCCGCCAAATATCTGCCCAAATCTTGAGCGAGCCCCTAAAAATTCATTTTTTGGGCGCATCGCAGCGTCGCGTGCTCGCTCATTCCTCGCCTACCTTTACGGTATGTCTCGTCATTCGCTGTGCGGCTCCTTGTGCTGCATCCCAAAAGACTGAATTTTTTTGAGGCTCTCTTGACTGAAAATACTTCAGGTAAAACTGTAAAGCTCAGCGTGGTCGATCACGACCGCGCTAGCGCAGATATGCGTTATGTCTATCCCGTCGTCTCGCGCCGCGCGGGCGGCATCTCGGTCGGTATCAACCTCAATCCTAACAATGCCTGCAACTGGCGCTGCATCTATTGCCAAGTGCCGGAACTGATGCGCGGCACTGCCCCGCCCATCGACCTGTTGCTGCTGCAAGTGGAGCTGCTGGATTTTATGCACGAACTTTTACACGGTGAGTTCATGCAACAGCGTGTGCCCGAGGGGATGCGCCGCATCAATGACATCGCCTTGTCAGGTAACGGCGAGCCCACCAGCAGTGCCGAGTTTCCGGCAGTCATCGCCTTGATCGCCAAGGTGCGCAAGGCTGTGGCACTACCCGCCACCGTCAAGACCGTGCTCATTACCAATGGTAGCCTGCTGCACCGCGAGACGGTGCAGCACGGCCTGCGCGAAATGGCCAAGATCAACGGTGAAGTGTGGTTCAAGCTGGATAGGGCGAGTGCGGCGGGTATGCTGCGCATCAACGATACACATAGCAGTTTGGAAAAGGTGGGCGAGCATCTTAGAACCGCACTCGCGCTATGTCCCACTTGGTTGCAGACCTGCTGGTTCACTATCGATGGCGAACCGCCCTCGTTACAGGATGAAGAGGACTATCTAGCTTTCGTTGCGGGGCTGGTAAGCGACAAGCAACCCTTGCAGGGCGTTTTGCTATACGGTTTGGCGCGACCTTCCTTACAAGCCGAAGCGCCACGTTTGAGTGCTTTACCCAAAGAACACTTGGAAGCCTTCGCTGAGCGTATACGTGGCTTGGGTGTGACAGTTAAGGTTGCGGACTGACGATCAGCAGGTAGAGTCCGCACAGTGTCTCCAGCAGGTACAAGATGCTGGACACTCCGTGGAGTACTTTGAATTTTTCTGCATAGATGCTGTGCATCACGTCTTCTGGTAGGGCCAGTTGTTTGAGTTCCGCCATATGCGGTGCGATGCCGAACTGGATGGCGATGCTCAGTAACAGCATTGCACCGACCAACCATAAAGCTTTGCTGCGTTGCTTGCTTTGCTCATGTAGCCACCAGGTTTGCGTCAGGATAATCAGTCCGCACACCATCCCCATATATCCAAGCGCATGAAACATGTCGCCAGCTAATTTACCTGCCAGCTGTTTGTCCGGTTGTGCGCTGAACAGTATCGGTACTGCTAGATAGCCGATGGCGACTAAGCCGCCGACCCAGAGCGTAAGAGCGATGGAGGAGAGTGAGGTATAGAAATTTTTCATCATTGCAGCGTAGCACACAGCATCGATTACGAGGAGCAGCTGACCACAATATGGCGCGCTGATTCTGGTGCTGGCGCAGCATAGCGTTGCATCTCGGGCTGTTCATCAAATGGTTTGCTCAACAGCGCTAGTAGTCTATCTATCTCGGAGTAATCGTGTCTCTCAGCGAGTTCAATTGCCTGTTGTGCGAGATAGTTACGCAACACGTATTTTGGGTTGACCGCATCCATGCGTAGTTTGCGCACTTGGTCATTGCTGTTTTCACTCGATAGGCGTGCGTGGTAATCCTTGGCCCACCCATCAAATGCCGCTCGGTCGATAGATTGGTCGCGTAAGCGACTGTTATCTGCATCTGTCGCAGTCTTGAAATCACTGAGTGCGCGGAAGTTCAACGTGAAATCCATCTGGTTGCGCTGTAGCAGTTCCAACCAAGCCTCTATCAGTGGGAAATCCGCCGTGCTTGGATTGCGCAATCCCAACTTTCCCGCCATCAAATCTAGATAATGTTGGTAATAGGTGGGCGCATAACTTTCCATTATTTCTTCACGCGCGGGTTCATCCACCAACTTAGACAAAGCATGTGCCAAACAAGCTATGTTCCATAGTCCAATCTGCGGCTGTTGATCGTAGGCATAGCGGCCCTGCGGATCAGAATGGTTGCAGATATAGCTCGGATCGAAAGTCTCCATAAAACCGAACGGGCCGTAGTCCAGCGTCAGCCCCAGTATCGACATATTGTCGGTGTTCATCACACCGTGACAGAAACCCACCGACTGCCATTGCGCCATCAACTTGGCGGTACGTTGTGTTACTGCCTGTAGAAACAATCGATATTTATCGGTTTCCTCGGCGAGCTCAGGGTAGTGATGCGCGATGACGAAATCCGCCAGCGCGGTGAGGTGTTCTGGTTGTCCACGCGCGGCGAATACTTCAAAGGAGCCGAAGCGCACGTGCGATGGCGCTAAGCGGGTGAGCACCGCTGCGGACTCAACATATTCGCGATATACCGGCTCGTCACTGCCCACGAGGCACAAGGCACGACTGGTGGGGATGCCTAAGCCATGCATGGCTTCCGAGCACAAGTATTCGCGTATGCTGGAACGCAATACGGCGCGTCCGTCGCCGCGACGTGAGTAGGGTGTGACGCCTGAGCCTTTGAGTTGCAGTTCCCAATGTTCACCGGCGTGATTGCGTATCTCGCCCAACATGATGGCGCGCCCGTCGCCCAGTTGCGGCACGAACTGGCCAAATTGATGGCCGGCATACAGCATGGCGAGTGGTTCTGCATCGGGTGGTAAGCGGTTACCGCTAAAGTGCTCAGCGAAGTCGGGACGTTGCGCTTCGGCTGCATCAAGGTCGATTAGCTTTGCCGCGTTGGCATTGAAGCTGACCAGATAGGGCGCGGGCAAGGGCGTGGGTCGGACGCGACTGTAAAAATGTTCCGGTAGTCGTGCGTAGCGGTTGGCGAAGGTGAGTTGTTGGATCTTGCGCATAGGGTAAGGTGGATGGCGGGACTGGGGTAGATGCTAGAGAGCCTGATAAAAATGGTCAAATATCAAGCTGCGCATGTACTAGCCCTCTGTTTCAACCGCACACCGAGCTATCGTCTGCTTCCGTATCGTTAGGGCGTAATTTGTTCTTTACGATGCGTTGTACGGCATAGCCTGTCAGCATCGCAGGTACGAATACCCACAACTCCCAGTTCGGCGCGGCAAACAGCGCGATGGCAGGACCAGGACAATAGCCGCTGATGCCCCAACCCACGCCGAACAATGCCGAGCCTACGATGAGCGACGCATCCAATTGCTTGGCCTGAGTCACGAAGAACTGGGAGCCGAACACCGGCTTGGGCAATCTGCGCACCAAGCGGAAAGCGCACAAGGTCACACCGACTGCGCCGCCCAAAACGAATAGCAGACTAGCATCCCACGTCCCCGCTATGTCGAGAAAGCCCAGCACCTTTTCCGGATGAGTCATGCCCGAGAGCGCCAAGCCGAAGCCGAACAGGATACCGACCAGCAGCGTCACGACGTTCTTCATCCCTGCACTCCAAACACATGACGTACCACATAGGTGGTGACGATGGCAACACTGAGAAAGGTCAGCGTGGCAACCAACGAACGTGGTGACAACTGTCCGAGACCGCACACACCATGCCCGCTAGTGCAACCACGCGCCATGCCTGTACCCACGCCCACCAATACCCCAGCAAAAGCCAGCAGCCATACAGGAAAATTGTCGCGTGCCACAGGTGCGCTTCCACCCACCAAGTAGTACAAGGCCGCTCCATCCACGATGCCGGCTAGAAACAGCGCGGGCCACAAACGCTCACGCGAGAACATCACGTTGATGACCATGCTGCTCACCCCGGCGATGCGACCGTTAAGCCACAACAACAGCACAGCGGCTGAGCCGATCAACACGCCTCCGGCGAGTGCGTAAACGAATTGTGATGGGAACATGTGAGTCCTTAGCGACAACGGATGAACCGCTGCATGGAGTAGTGAAAATGTAGGGCGTGGATTTTAGCATCGCGCTGAAGCGTTGACGCGATTGCAGATGAATAATCCTACTGAGCGGCGGAGGCGCATCTCATCCAATCAGCACACTCATGATTGTTGGTACGGGCAAGTCGAGTTATGACTTAAAATCTGCGTTTTGAATTTTGGCCATTGGTGATGAAAAAAATTTCTGTGCTCTTTGTTTGCATGGGCA
>Ga0172367_10001540_pt1 | contig 33142 bp, 31 predicted proteins | sample Lak10m_FD_114542 | JGI IMG/M metagenome (GOLD analysis project Ga0172367, IMG submission 114542) | Freshwater microbial communities from Kabuno Bay, South-Kivu, Congo - kab_022012_10m | ecosystem: Environmental > Aquatic > Freshwater > Lake | place: Democratic Republic of the Congo: South-Kivu...
CAAAATATTAGAAAGACAGGCAGTTTGGTAACTCTTGATTATGTCGAGCGTCTTTATTTTAGACAACCATTTGCATCTAGAGTTGAAAATGTTACTCCATTCTTGGTTACATTTTATTCTGGAGAAATCAAACTCACTCCAAATTCGGACACTTGGATTGACACAAGAAGAGTTAATGCGAGCACCGTTAGACAAACTGCTACATTTGATGCCGCTGTTTCAATTCTTGGTGTAAATGCACAAACTGGATTTAGTGAAGTTAATTGGGGCGCGTGGGAAACTAACTGGACATCAGAGAGAGTTGTAAACACAAGAATTGAAAGTAGCACAACTCAAGGTGCTGCAAGAACTGCTATAACTGATGTAGATTTCAGTTCAGATAATTTCGCAGTTGGTGGTGGTAATATTGGCGCACGATCTGCATCTGGTCGTAGTAATGTTAATATCACAACACAAACTAATCAAACCAACTTTACCACTAGAAACACCACCACAACCACTAGAGATACGTTTACGTTAGAGAGAACGATGCAAGACATCGAAACCTCAACTAGACAATCAAGAGATGGTATTCAGTTTCAAATTACTCCCAGTGAGACTAGAGATAGCCTGGGCGATAGAATTGTAAGTAGAGATATTATTCCATTTATGAGATCTAGAAATATTGAATTTAATATTTCTAAATTGAAACCACTGACTCGTTTTTATGGATTTTTCGACGCTATTGATGTAACTCAATATTTGACTCCAAAACTTCTAGAAATCACAATGACTTCTGGAACGTTTTCAATTGGTGAAACAGTATTTGGTTATACTGCGGAGGAATTGAGAAGAGGAGATTCTCCATCATTTGTGTTTAGATTATGCACTCCAAATCATAAGGAAGGGCCTTTTAATGCTCCTACAAATAACTATGGAAATAATCCATATATTAATAATGCAATCATCCCATCTAACTATTCATCCTCATCAACTATCTTAAATGTAGACACCTTTAGTCTTTCATCAGAGGTTCAGGGGCAGTTTAGAGGTCAGGTCAGAAATGGAATGTTACTCAGGGGTCAAACAAGTGGAGCTCAAGCCACGGTTTCGAATCTTCGATTAATTAGTGACTCTATTGGTAAGTTAAAAGGATGTTTTCTTATTCCTGATCCGAATCTTGTTGGTAACCCAAGATGGGAAACTGGAACTAAAACATTTAAATTTAGCACTAGCCCTGTGAACAGTTTAATCGCAGGAACTGTGACTAGTTCTGCTGAATCAAATTTCTACGCTCAAGGTGAACTACAAACGGTCCAAGAAACGGTTTTAAGCACCAGAGTTCCGCAGATTAGAAGGATCAATCATCAAGATACTAGAGTTCAATCATCTACAACATCTAGACAACTTGGGCCAGATCGATTATCTATTAATACAGAAACTCTCGGTCAAATTACAGAGACACAAACTGCAGGAGTCCGCACTCAACAAATCACCGGTGTTGATTTAAATGTCGTTGAACAGAATATCTTCAACATCACTAATGTCACTAATGTCACTAATAATAATTTCGGAGGGCGCCGCTTCGATCCCCTAGCACAAACATTTACGGTTGATCAAGCGACTGGTGTTTTCATTACTAGTGTGGAAGCATTTTTCCAATCTAAAGATGATACACTACCAGTTATTTGTGAGTTAAGAACTGTTGAAACAGGTCTTCCGACTTCTAAAGTATTACCATTCGCACAAATTACGTTAGATTCAAACCTAGTAAATATTTCTCAAGATGCTTCAATTTCAACTAAATTTACTTTTGAATCTCCAGTTTATTTGACTGGTGAAACTGAATACTGTGTTGTTCTTCTAAGCGACTCTACAAATTATAATGCCTGGATCGCTAGAATGGGTGAAGTTGATATTTCAACAAGAAATCTTCCAGACGCTCAACAGACAATTATTACACAGCAACCATATCTTGGATCTCTGTTTAAATCACAAAACGGTGGAACTTGGGATCCAAGTCAATATGAAGATCTCAAGATGACACTCAATAAGGCTGTGTTTAATACACAATCTGGTGTTGCTAGATTCTTTAATCCAGTTTTGAGTGAAGGTAATAGACAAGTCATAACTCTGCCACCAAGCCCTATTCAAATTCTTTCAAGAAAAGCAATTGTTGGTCTTGGCACAACGTTCACAGCTCCAACTGGATTGATTCCCGGTGTTACAATCACTAAAAGTGGTAATTTGAGTGCATCTGCAAAACTCATCTCTACTGCTGGTATTGCAAGTGTTGGATCTCAAACTCTCTCAATCATTAATGCTGGTGTAGGATATACGCCTTCAAGTGGAAGTTTAACATATAGTAGTATTCCTTTAGTGACTTTAACTGGATCTGGATCTGGAATGATCGGAAATGTTACAGTTTCTAATGGTGAAATTTCTGCAGTGACAGTTACAAATGGTGGTAAGAATTTTGCAGTTGGAGACACAGTTGGAATTAGCACTCTTGGACTTGGAAATGGTGCTGGAGATATTTTAACAGTTGGAATTATAACCTCCACAAATACTCTCATTCTAGATCAAATTCAAGGTTCATTTATAACTGGTGTGGGGACTATTACATTTAATAATGGTTCTAACGTTGTTGTCATTGGAAATGGATGCACAATTAGCTCTTTTGATGTTAATACGACTAATGATGGTTTACATTTTAAGGTAAACCATCGTGCTCATGCAATGCACGCTTTTAATAATCTTGTAAAAATTTCCAATGTTGAATCTGATGTTCCTGTGACAACTTTGACTGCTGATTATGATAGAACTTCAACTGCAAATATATCAGTCGTATCTTCTTCCAATTTTAACACATTTGAATCTGTCGGTGTAGGAACAACGAATCATGGTTATTTAAAAATTGGTAATGAAATTATTTCATACACCGGAACAGCTACAGGTGCAATCACTGGCATTACAACCAGAGGCATTGATGAAACTGGAGTTTTCTCTTATCCTGCAGGCACAGAAGTCAAGAAGTATGAACTTGGGGGTGTTTCACTAAGAAGAATTAACAGGACTCATGATATGAATAGTCCAGATGTTACGGTTCCAAATGAAAAGGATTTGGATTTTTATCATATTAAAGTAAATATGGATAGCAATGGAACTGATAGAAGTGGAGGTTCTTTCCCTGATCTTTATTTTTCCTCCACTAAACAAACAGGTGGTGATAGTGTCACTGCAACTCAAAATATTCAATTTGAGACTCTTACACCAAATATTCAAACAATGACTCCACCAGGAACTTCTGTTTCTGGAAGAGTAAGAACTATTTCTGCAACTAGTGTTGGCGGCAATGAGGAGTCTTTTATTGATCAAGGATTTGTGTCTATTGATCTTGCTGGTCAAAATACATTTAATACTCCAAGACTAATCGCGTCTCAAATTAATGAGCAGAGTAAACTCTCTGATCTACCAGGAAATAAATCGTTCACTCTTGAAACTATTTTAATTAGTGGAGATTCAGATGTTTCACCAGTCATAGATTTGGACCGTGTAAATGTTTGCACAACAACAAATAGAATCAATAACCCTGTCACAAATTTTGCAACAGATTCTAGAGTTAACATCACTGGTCTAGATCCTTGTGCTTCAACTTATGTTTCTCGTTTGGTGGTGCTTGAAAATCCTTCCACAGAACTTAGAGTTCAACTTGCCGCATATCGGAGATCTTCTGCAGACATCAGAGTTTTCTATAAAATTATTTCTGAGGGCTCTGTAGAAAACAGTATGAATCAAAACTTTGAGCCCTTCCCAGGCACAAACAATTTTACACAATCCGGAACTGTTTTAAATCCATCTAATAGTAATGGTCTTCCAAATACTTTGGTAACTCCAAGTTCTGATATTTCTTTTAAAGATTATCAGTTCTCTAGTGGCCCTCTCCCTAAATTTACTAAATTCCAAATCAAAATTGATATGGTTGGAACAAATCAGGCTGAACCACCTTACATTAAAGATCTCAGAGCGATTGCACTTGCATAATGTCAAAATACATTCCTGTCGAGGGTTTTGCAGGTCTCTATCGAGACTCTAATTCTCAAGCTATTATTAACAGAGACCGATCAGCTTATGAAACTTACATAGCTCAAAGAGACGCTATGCAATCAAAAGCTGAGCAGTTTGAACAGATGAAACAAGAACTTGATAATGTAAAAAATGACATTGGTGACATCAAAGATATGTTATCCACCATAGTGCAGAAACTAAATACTTAATAAAGGTTAGATGAATGGCTCAACCAAGTTCCAGAAGCGGTTTAATTGATTATGCCAAGAGACAACTTGGATATCCTGTTTTGGAAATCAACGTTGCGGATGAGCAATTTGAAGATCTATTGGATGACGCTGTTCAAGTCTTTCAAGAGAGACACTATGATGGTATCGCAAGATTATATTTAAAATATAAAATTACACAGGCTGATATTGATAGAGGCAGATCGAGAGGTGGTAATTCTGTTGCAGGTATTGGCACCACGACAGCAACGGCAACAATCGACGGATCTCCTGTAACATTTTCACTTGAAGAGAATAGTAACTACATTCAAATTCCACCATCTGTTATTGGCATCAACAATATTTTTAAAATTAGATCAGATACTGTATATGATGGTTTGTTCAATATTCGTTATCAATTATTTTTAAATGACTTATATCAGTTCAGTTCTGTTGATCTTCTTCAATATTCAATGGTTCAAACCTATCTTGAAGATATTTCCTTTCTATTAAACCCAGAAGTTAGATATCGTTTTAACACTCGACAAGATAAGTTGTTTATTGATGTGGATTGGTCACAGATTACAGTAGATGATCACTTTGTTATTGATTGTTTTAGGATTTTAGATCCCAATGACTTCACCAGAGTTTATAATGATCCATTTTTAAAAAAATATTTCACCGCCCTTTGTAAAAAACAGTGGGGTATGAATTTGATTAAGTTTCAGGGTGTTCAACTTCCAGGTGGTGTTCAATTAAATGGAAGACAAATTTATGAAGACGGTATACGAGAATTGTTGGAAATAGAGGCTAAGATGGCATCCACCTATGAAATGCCTCCTCTTGATATGATAGGATAATGTTAAATCCATTTTTTCTACAAGGATCTCAAGGTGAACAAAACCTTGTCCAGGATTTAATCAATGAACAACTCCGCATGTATGGAGTAGAGTGTTATTATATTCCTAGAAAACTCCTAGCAACAAAAAGTGTTATTAAAGAGGTCATTCGTTCAGTTTATGATCAAACATTTCCGTTAGAAGTTTATCTTTCAAACTTTGAAGGGCCAGCGGGTCAGAGAGAGGTTCTTACAAAGTTTGGTATTCGTGCGACAGAAGAATTTAATCTTGTTATTTCAAAGGAAAGATTTGAAAGTTATATTACGCCGTTCTTAGAGTCTTCATCCACAGATTATGTTCTAACTGCAAGACCAAAAGAGGGAGATCTGATTTATTTTCCTTTGGGTGAAAAGCTGCTTGAAATTAAATTTGTAGAGCATGAAAAACCTTTTTATCAATTACAAAAACTTTATGTCTATGAATTAACTTGTGAACAATTTGAATATGAAGATGAAGTTATTGACACTGGTGTGGATGAAGTTGATTCAATCGTTCAGACCGATGGTTATATCACCAGAATTGTAATGTCTGGTATTGGAAGCACAGCTCTTGCAAACACTGGTGTTGTCAATAATGCCGTTCAGAGACTGTTCTTACAAAATGATGGTTATGGGTATCTGTCTGCACCAACGGTGTCTATCAGCACGTCTCCAGATATAAGTGCAACTGCAGTCGCCATTATGACATCCAGATCTGGAGTTGCGACTGGATTATCAATTAACCGTCTGTTGTTAATTAACCCTGGCAGAGGATACTTAGGAATTCCAACTGTTACAATGTCTGGAACTGGAATCGCAACCGCAGGTATCACAACACTAGGTTCAATCGGTATTGTGACAATTACCAGTGGTGGATCTGGATACACCACCACACCATCAGTTACCTTCTCTGCGCCACCCTCAGGAACCACTGCGACAGGTGAAGCCATTCTTGGTGCAGGCGGGACAATTAGTGCGATTTATATCAGCAATGCGGGTAGTGGATACACAACAGCTCCAACAATTACAATCGGTGCTGCGACAACGATTGGGTTAGGAACTTACATATTTAATGAAAGATTACTCTTCCAATCTGGAACTGGTGCAGGATCCACTCAAAGTGCAAGAGTTAAAACTTGGGATGCGGGATCTAAAACTCTTGATGTTTCTAGTGTCACATCACTTAACTTTAAAGTTGGTGATAAAGTCACTGGTCAACAATCTGGTGCAGTTTATATAATTAAATCAATCGATACTGATACCCCCACTGGATTTGCAACAGACCTTAATCTCTCCGCAAAACAATATGCGGATAATAAAGATATTGAGACTGAATCTGATTCAATTATTGACTTTACAGAAAGAAACCCATTTGGCACATTCTAAATACTTAGAAAACTGTTGATATGTTAGGAACTTATTTTTACCACGAGATACTGAGAAAAACAGTTATCGCTTTTGGCACACTTTTCAATAACATTGAAATTCGACATAAAGATGCGAATGGAGTTGATTTTAGTGTCTTAAAAGTGCCTCTTGCGTATGGCCCTATTCAAAAGTTTCTTGCTAGAATTGAACAACAACCATCACTCAATCGAGAGATCGCTTTAACATTACCACGTCTCTCTTTTGAGATGACAGGTCTTCAATATGATCCATCAAGAAAAGCATCGGTTGTGCAAACTTTTATAGCCGTGGATAATAATTCGAAGGCAAAAAAAGTTTATATGCCAGTTCCTTATAACGTTGGATTTGAACTTAATATTATGACTAAATTAAATGATGATTCCTTACAAATTATAGAACAAATTCTTCCTTATTTTCAACCTGCATTTAATGTCACAATCAATCTAATTAGTTCCATTGGAGAGAAGAAAGATATTCCAGTCATTTTAGAAACCATCACACAAAATGATCAATATGAGGGTGGATTTGATAGTAGAAGAATTATGATTCATACTCTCAGATTCACTGCAAAAACTCACTTATTTGGCCCTGTTGCGGATAACACAGAGGGTCTTATTAAAAGAGTTGATGTTGATCTCTATGGTAACACTAATATCACCACGGCAAAAAGAGTTCAGAGATACACTGCAACACCTAAGGCTTTACAAGATTATAACAATGATAATACTGCGGTTCTCAATGGTGCAATCAATAAAGATGTGACTCAGATTACTCTTAATACAACGACGGGTCTTGCAAAAGATGGTAGAATTATTATCGACAATGAAATCATGTATATTAGATCTATTTCTGGTAACGTATTGACTGTTTACAGAGCTTATGACGATACAGTTGCTGTAGAACATAATCATAATGCATCTGTTGATGCTCTGACTGATGCAGATGATGCACTTATTGATCCTGGTGATGATTTTGGTTTCAACGAGACATCATCATTCTTCACTGATAGTAAGAGATACAGTCAAGCACAAAATATAGACGTTTGATAGATTTATGAAAAACTTTGACTCTATAGAAGATGCTCTGGACATTGAAACATCAATTGTCCCGATGACAGAAACTGAAAAATCTATTATTGAAAAACCACAAGACAGTGATCAAATTAAAAAAGACTATGAATATTCCAGAGGTAATTTATATTCTTTAATTGAAAAAGGTCAAGAGGCGGTGAATGGTATTCTTGAACTTGCACAAGAATCCGATTCACCAAGAGCATATGAAGTTGCAGGTCAGTTAATTAAAAATGTAGCAGACACCACAGATAAATTGATTGATCTTCAAAAGAAAATGAAAGAACTTGATGAAGAACCAAATCGCGGGCCAACGAATGTGACTAACGCATTATTTGTAGGTTCGACCGCAGAGTTATCTAAACTGATCAAGGCAAGCAAGAAGGAAGAAACTAAATAATTAGAAAAGAAAAATGGCAGAAATTCCTTCCGCTAATATTACCATTAATCAAGGTTTTGACTTTTCTAAAACTTTTGTTTCTAGAGAGTCTGACGGAAGTGCATCTAATTTAACTGGCTTTACAGGTAAGGCACAGATTAAGAAACACCCAGATACATCAACATCAAAATCATTTTCGATTACAATCACTGCGGCTACTGGTCAAGTTGCAATTGCAATGACATCTGGAGTTACCTCTGATATAACTCCAGGGAGATATTTGTATGATGTTAAATTAACCTCCTCTGCAGGTGCTGTCTCTAGATTAACGCGAGGAACGGCTCTTGTAGTAGCAGGAATTACGACTTAAACTAACTCGTTTGTTAAATCTATCTTAGAATTAACTAAACTATAAAGAAAAACGAAAATGATAAAAAAATGAACTCGGAACTTACAGAATTTTTCTCACTCATAGGTAAAGCCAAAAAAGAAAAAGAAGACGAGTTCAAATTTCTTGTCGGAGAGATTAATATTGACCCCCTTTTTACTCAAGTTAAAGAATCGGTAAAGGAAGAAAAAAAAGAAAAAAAGAAAAAAGAAAAAGAAATTGAAAGACAGGTTAAAGCTTTAGAGTCTTGGTTATATGCTGAACCTACAAAAATTAAAAAAGAAAAAATTATTGAGGAGATTGAACCACTATATGAAATTGTAGAAGAAGAACAAATAATTGAAACACCAGACACAGAATTAGAAGAAAAAAAAGATAGTGCTGTAGATAACGCTCTTAAAATTTTAGAACAGATAACATCAAAAGAAGAAATACAAGAAAATATAAAAGATCCAGAGATCGCAAAGATAAGAAGTGAACTTGAATATTTAAAAAACCTTCTAAACTCTCAAGGCGGTGGAGGAGAAGTTCGACTTGAGTTTCTAGATGATATTGATAGGAGCACAGCAAAAACAGATGACTTCTACTTAAGATATAATTCATCTTTAGATAAGTGGGTTGGAGCTGCTGTAACGAGTAATAGTGGAAATCAAACTCTTAATGAAACACTAGGATATGGTAATACATCCAATCTTGGAATGTCTGTTGGTGTGCTCACTGCAACATCAGGTAATTTTAGTGGCATTATCACTTCATCTGGTGCTAATGTTTCTGGTGTTGTTACAGCAACATCATTCTCTGGTGCATTAACGGGGAATGTTACAGGTAATGCAACAGGTCTCTCTGGAACTCCAAATATAACGGTAGGGTCAATTATTGCTTCAGGTGCAACAATTAGTGGCAATGTTTCCATTGGTGGAACTCTCACATATGAAGATGTAACAAATGTAGATTCTATTGGAATTGTTACGGCAAGATCTGGAATGGAAATTGGTTCTGGCACCAATATTTCAATAATTTCTTTACAAGCAGCATCTTCAACAACAACTACATTATCCTCTACTAGTATAGATACTTTTGATATAAACATTTATCGTTCTGCACAATATCAAATTCAAATTACAAGAGGAACATTTTATCATCTTACTACTCTTAATGTTTTACATGATGGAACAGATGTCTATATCAGCGAATTTGGTACAATCAAAACTTCAGAACCTTTAGCATCTTTTGATGCAGATATAAATTTAGGAGTTGTAAGAATTTTAGTTATTCCAACTTCAAATGATTCTACAGTTTTTAAAATATCAAAAGTTCTTACAAAAATCTAATAAAAACATTCAAACAATTTCAAGAAGATTGGGATAAAAATATAAATAGATAAAATACTGTCTTTGTATAGATGAAGAACGGGAAGTGCCCTGCTGGCGAATACTATTGTTATACTAATAAGGAATGTAAACCCATTCCCGATGGTTTTATGGTTGATCCTGCAGGAATGCTTCGTAAAGAGAATGGTGCTTCAATCGATGAAGAGGGTCTCCGCGACTGGTTTGGTAAATCCAAATCAAAGGATGGAAAAGGTGGTTGGGTAAACGTGGTAACTGGTGGCACTTGTGCGAGTGATGAACCTGGCGAAGGAACTCCAAAGTGTGTTTCCTCTGCAAAAAGAGCAAGCATGACAAAAGCAGAAAGATTGTCTGCAGCGAGAAGAAAAAAAGCAGCAGATCCTGGGCAACAATCTAAGACTGGTGCTGCAAAACCTACTTATGTCTCTACAGATAAACCTAAAAAGAAAATGAACGAATCAAAACAAAGAGATCACGAGTATTCTATGGCTCGTTCAGAACTTTCTACTGTTATCAATGCTGCGAATAGATTGAAGAAAAAAATGGGTAAAGGGGAAGGAAATATTGAAGCCTGGGTTCAGTCAAAGATCACCAAGGCTGCAGATTACCTAGATAGTGCAGCAGACTACGTTGACAGCGGAGAAATGTCAGAACAAAACGAACCGATCGATATTAATAAAGGAAAAAGACGTGAGGCAAGAGACCAAGCAATGAAGGATATGGGTAAAACTCCCTTTGAACCAGATCCAAATATCAGAAGAGTTAAAGGTCAAAAAATCTTAGATAGACTTTTGGGTCAACCGGACATAAACGAAGAATCAGATAAAAAAGGTAAAGGTAGCGGCACAAAGGACGCTTGTTATCATAAAGTCAAGTCCAGATATAGCGTCTGGCCCTCTGCGTATGCATCAGGGGCACTGGTAAAGTGTCGTAAAGTTGGTGCCGATAACTGGGGTAATAAGTCAGAAAGTCTTTCACCAATGTCTAAGAGAATTCTCAAAGAATTAAATCTGGATGAAAAATGTTGGCCTGGTTATGAGAAAAAAGGTATGAAGACAATGTTTGGAAAGAGATATCCAAACTGCGTCAAAAAGAAAACAACGAATGAGGATTATACACGTATTAATGAGAATGGTCAGACTTACTCTGTGATGTTAATGTGGAGAGGAAAAACTTATACTTTCCAGATGTTTGTTGCATCAATGAAGAGACCCTCTAAACAAGAGATTGAAAAAGAGGTGCAAAAGGTTTACCCAGATGCAAAAGTGATGATGTTTATGCCAAAAATGTATGATCCTGCAGCTCCAACAATTATGATTCCTGAAAACTATGAATCAGAAGGTGAAGTTATTGGTGAAATGGGCCCAATGTCAGGACTCCTTATCAGAGGAGCTCTTGCTGCTGGAACTGCCCTTGCAGGTAAAGCAGTTTATGATAAAGCAAGAGGTGCTGCTGATAAGATCAAGCAAAGAAATCAGAAAATGCAACAACAGATTGATCAAATCAATCAGTCATATGAACCAGAAGGTGAAGTCCTTGATGAGGTCGCAGCGTGGCAACGCAGTGAAGGGAAAAAAAAATCTGGGGGTCTAAACGAAAAAGGACGTAAGTCTTATGAAAGAGAAAATCCTGGAAGCGACCTTAAGGCACCTTCAAAGAAGGTTGGAAATCCCCGCAGGGCGTCATTTTGTGCCAGAATGAAAGGGATGAAGAAAAAACTAACCTCCGCAAAAACCGCGAACGATCCTAATTCACGAATCAATAAATCACTCAGAGCCTGGAACTGTTAATTAATCTATTAATCTATTAGTATAGATACTATACCATTATTGAAATAAGATGGACTACTCTGACATTAAACTAAATAATTTATCAAAAACATTTGAGTTTGAAAAGATTTGCAGAACTATTGATGAACTTAGTGAATATGATGCTAAGATGATGGCAAAGTGTTATTGCAAACTCTATTACAAACAACAAGAGATGGTTGCATCTTTTGGTATGAAGAGTTTGTCTGAAGAGTTGGAGGAATTGTGATGTTCATTGCAAAAAGAAGAGGAAATTTTATGAACAATGTTCTTTACTTTCAAGAGGACACTCAATGGTCTGAAAGTAGAGAAACTGCCAAAAAATTTACCACTGAAAAAGAGGCAGTTCAAGAATCTGATTTCACTGGGTTATATGATATAGAAGCAGAATATGTTAATTAATGATATACAATTAAAAGTTGGTGACGCTTACTTATCGAATCCAAACTTAAAAAAAGCAAACACCTCGATCCAATTCACCCAAGAACAGATTAAAGAGTTCATTAAGTGTAAAGAGGATCCAGTATACTTTGCAAGAAACTATATCAAGATCGTTTCTCTGGATGAAGGTCTTGTCAAGTTTGACATGTATCCATTTCAGAAAAAATTAATTCAACGTTTTCATAAACATCGTTTTAATATTTGCAAGATGCCCCGTCAGACGGGTAAGTCAACAACTTGTATTTCATATCTATTACACTATGCGGTGTTCAATGATAATGTAAATATAGCCATTTTGGCCAACAAGGCATCCACGGCAAGAGATCTTCTTGGAAGATTACAACTTGCGTATGAAAATCTGCCAAAGTGGATGCAACAGGGTATTCTAGCGTGGAACAAAGGGAGTTTAGAATTAGAAAATGGCAGTAAGATATTGGCAGCTTCTACATCTGCAAGTGCTGTCCGAGGCGGTTCGTATAATGTTATCTTCCTCGACGAATTCGCTTTCATTCCAAACCATATTGCAGACCAATTCTTTGCATCTGTTTATCCTACTATTTCTTCTGGTAAAAGCACAAAAGTAATCATGGTCTCAACCCCACATGGGATGAATCATTTTTACAGATATTGGCATGATGCAGAAAGAGGAAAGAACGAATATATCGCAACTGACGTGCATTGGTCAGAAGTTCCAGGTAGAGACGACGCTTGGAAAAAACAGACCATCGCAAACACTTCTGAACAACAGTTCAAGGTTGAGTTTGAATGTTTAGGTGGAGATACTATAATTGAAATAAAAGATGATGATGGAATCACTCAAAAAATTTCTATGGAAGATTTGTATCAACGTTTGTGAGTTCTTTGGATTATAAATAATAATAAAAATGTATTATATTTACTTTCTTAAAAATTTAAATGGAGAAGTCAAATACGTTGGGCAAACTCAAAATTTAGATATCAGAAAAAGAGAACACAAAAGAAATAAACCACAACATACTTTTGAAATTTGTGAAGAAATTGATATTCCTGATATAGCCAAAGAAAAGGAGATTTTTTATATAGAAAAATTTGATACATTTAAAAATGGATGGAATAAATCTACAGGTGGAGAGGGTTTTGATACCTATGAAAGAAAAGGAATTGGAGGAGTGAAGAAAGGCAATATCCCTTGGAACAAAGGAATTAAGAATTGTTTTTCTAAGGAAACCGTGGAAAAAATGAGCAACTCTAGAAAAGGTAGAGTTTTTAACAGAAAAATTGATGATGATCAAATAAGATCAATAAGAAAACTATATAATGAAAAACCAAATTTACAGAATGTTGGAATGACTATGAGAAATGGTAAAAAAATGTCATATGTTCAGGCATTTTGTAAAGAATACGCTGAACAATATAATTTAACCCCCCAGGGATTGAAAAGGATTGTTTTAAACGAGTGTTGGAAAAATGTTTAAACTTAATAAAAATATTGAAGTAAAAACTCCCGATGGGTTTAAATCTTTTTCTGGAATTCAAAAAGTTTATAAACCTTTTTATCATTGGATAATATTTGATGATGGATCAGAAATAAAATGTTCTGATAATCATTCATTTGGAAAAGAAAAAATCAAGGCATCAACAATTAGAGTTGATGACTTTTTACAAGGAAAAAAGGTGGTATATAATGAAATAGTAGAAGAAGGAATATATCTTTATGATTTACTTGATGTTGGTGAAAATAATTTATACTATTCAAATGATATAATATCACATAATTGTGAATTTTTAGGATCTGTTGATACTTTGATCAATGCATCAAAACTCCGCACCATGGTTTATGATGACCCGATCAAAAAGAATAAGGGTCTAGACATTTATCAAGAACCTCTCGATAAACACGACTATATCATCACAGTTGACGTGGCTCGTGGAGTTGGTATTGATTACTCTGCATTTGTTGTTGTTGACATCACGACATTTCCACACAGAGTGATTGCAAAATACAAGAATAATGAAATCAAACCAATGTTGTTCCCGAGTATTATTCAAGAGGTTGCAAAGGGATACAACAATGCATTTATTTTATGCGAGGTAAACGATATTGGTGATCAAGTTGCAAGTATTTTGCATTATGATTTGGAGTATAACAACATCCTAATGTGTTCGATGCGAGGTCGAGCTGGTCAGATCGTGGGTCAAGGATTTTCTGGGCAGAAAACCCAAATGGGTGTGAAGATGTCGAAGGTGGTGAAGAAGATTGGATGTTCAAACTTAAAGACGTTAATCGAAGATGATAAACTTATTTTTACTGATTATGACATTATATCGGAACTGACAACGTTCATTCAGAAACACAATTCTTTTGAAGCAGAAGAGGGGTGCAACGATGACCTAGCCATGTGTCTCGTTATCTATGCGTGGCTGGTCGCCCAAGACTACTTTAAAGAACTCACGGAACAAGATGTCAGAAAGCGTATTTACGAGGATCAGAAGGATCAAATAGAACAGGATATGGCTCCATTTGGTTTTATTCTAGACGGCACAGAAGAATCATCATTCGTGGATGCTGACGGAGATCGATGGTATGCAGATGAGTATGGAGATCGCAGTTTTATGTGGGAGTATCGATGATTGACATCGAAGAAGAATTTGAATCAGAACATTTATTTTTTCATGAAAGAAAGTGTAGAGTCTGTGGAGAGACAAAAGATCTTCGTGAAGGATTTTATAAAACGAGAAAAGGTAGAGGTGATATTCCTTCCGCATATTCTTACGAGTGTAAGTTATGCACAATACAAAGAATTAAAGATAGTCGAAAAATAGACACTGTTGGGTGGTTATATCCTGACTGGTAACTGTTCACTAGCAATTTCCCCATTCAAAAGCGATCAAATTTATAAATATTTCAAGAAAATATGAGACATCTTTAGGGAGAATTAAATGGCTAACATCGGCTTAGTATCTCCAGGGGTAAAGGTTAGAGAGGTTGACCTTACTGTTGGTAGAATTGACGCTCTGAGCGATCAAACAGGTGCCATTTGCGGGCCTTTTTCACAAGGCCCAGTTTCTGAGCCCATTCTCATTGAGAATGAACAGGAATTACTCGATATTTTTGGTAAACCAATTTCTTCAGATAGACAATACGAATACTGGTTTTCCGCCTCTAATTATCTTTCATATGGCGGCATATTGAGAGTTGCAAGAACTGATGGAGTTAACTTAAGAAACGCTAACGTTGGCGCTGTTGGTGTTGCTTCAACTTCGACTCTCAAAATCAAATCATACGAAGATTATAAAAACAATTACGAGTCAACTTCATCCTACAGACTCGCCGCTAGAAACCCAGGAACCTGGGCTAACGATCTTAAGGTTGCCGTCATTGATGGTGCAGCTGATCAAAGACTGACAGTCGGGGCGGCCGCTACTGGAGCTCTGTCTGTGGGAATTGCCGTAACTCAAGCAACAACCTCCGTTGTCGCTGGTGTCGGAACAACTTCAGTCAATGATGGTTATCTGCAGGGTATCATTACTGGAATCGGAGTTAGCACGATTGATGTTAAAGTGGTTAACAGAGTATCTGCTGCTGGGTCAGTGTTCCCTGTCTCTTATACTGAAGGTGGTGCATTTGCGTTTGTTGCTGGTACTTCAACCAACGTTGGATTCGGAACCACATCAACACCTGGAACTGGTCTTGCTTTCTTAAGTTCTTCTTCAACGATTGACAGCCCTTCAGCTGGTCTGCAAACTTCCGCCACTCTTACTTCAGCCAACATCTCGGATTGGTATGGCAGTCAATTTATCCAATTGGATAATGGTCAAGTTCTTTGGAAATCGATTGCCGAAAAACCTGGAACAAGTGGTTACGCTGCTGCAAGAAACTCTAAGAACGATGAAATTCACGTCGTCGTTGTTGATGATAAAGGTTCAATCTCTGGTAATGCTGGAACCATTCTTGAGAGACATGTTTTCCTCTCTAAGGCCACAGATAGTGTAAACTCTCTTGGTTCTAAAGTATACTATAAGGACTACATTGCGGATAATTCAAATTATATCTTTGTTGGTGTTGCAACTGGAAACGGTTCGATTGCCTCTGGTATTCAAACCGCCTTTACAGCTACCTCAACCAATAGTGTTTGGGGAACGGCCACTCAAAATGTAACATTTAATGTTGCGAGCAATCAACTTTATACTCTTGTCGCTGGTAAAGATTACTCTGGAACAAATAACGAGGGTGGATATTCAACAAGTCTTGGCGATATTGTCGGGGCTTATGAACTGTTTGATAATGAAGCTGAATATGCAATCAACTTCTTGATTCATGGCCCTGGTGTTGCGTCTAACAAGGAGCAATCACAAGCAAAAGCTAATAAGCTGATCGCACTCGCCGAACAGAGAAAGGATTGCATTGCTGTAATATCTCCACACAGAGAATCTGTGGTTGATGTAACCAGCTCCACAACACAAACCAATAACGTTGTTCAATTCTTTGATGCTCTAACTTCATCTTCGTATGCTGTGTTTGATAGTGGTTACAAGTATCAGTTTGATCGTTTTAATAACACCTTCCAGTACATTCCTCTGAATGCTGATATTGCTGGTCTGATGGCCAGAACTTCACAAGAACAGTTCCCTTGGTTCTCACCTGCAGGTACTCAAAGAGGTTCTATCCTCAATACGGTAAAACTTGCATACAACCCAAGCAAGGTTCAAAGAGACACCCTCTATACCAGAAGAGTTAACCCTGTTATCTTCTCACCTGGTGGTGGATTTGTTCTCTTTGGAGACAAAACTGGTCTGGGCGTTGCTTCAGCGTTCGACAGAATCAACGTTAGAAGATTGTTCCTTACTCTTGAAGCTACTGTTGAAATTGCCGCTAGATCACAACTGTTTGAATTTAACGACGATATCACAAGAGCTAACTTCCGTAACATTGTTGAGCCCTTCCTCCGCGATGTTCAAGCGAAGAGAGGTATCACCGACTTTGTTGTTATTTGTGATGAAACCAATAACACTCCTGACGTTATTGATGCTAATGAATTCAAAGCTGACATCTTCATCAAACCCGCCCGTTCTATTAACTTCATTGGTCTGACCTTTGTTGCTACCAGAACTGGTGTTTCGTTTGAAGAAGTCGTTGGTAGAGTTTGATTATAAAAAGAACACACTAACGGAGTTTTTCAAAAATGGCACAGTTTAGAGACAGAACAATTGATGATTTTAAAGGCAAGTTAGTTGGTGGTGGCGCCAGACCTAATCTGTTTGAAGTTAACATTCAACTTCCAACAGGTCTTGGTGTAAGCAGCGATGGCAACATCCAGGAAAAAATGAGATTTATGGTCAAAGCTGCACAACTTCCATCTTCCACTATTGGTGATATTCCGGTTCCTTTTAGAGGTCGTATTCTTCACGTTGCTGGAGATAGAACCTTCGAACCTTGGACTGTAACAGTCATGAATGACACCGACTTTTCTATTCGCTCTGCGATGGAGAAGTGGAGTAACGCTATCAATAAGCATGACGATGATTCGGGTGTTATTGATCCTAACGTTTATCAAACAGTCGCTGAGGTTGATCAACTTGGTAGAGCTAGAAACCCTGGTGTAAGTGGTGGTGCCTCGATTCCTATTCTGAGAAGATATGTATTCAAGGGCATCTTCCCAACTCAAGTGACTGCTATTGATCTAGATTACGGTTCAACTGATCAGATTGAGGAGTTCCAGGTACAGTTCCAAATCAACTGGTGGGAAGCCTACACAGGAAGTCTCACTCCTGATCTGACGAACTGATAAATACCTTTATCAAGGTATAACTACTATAAAATGGCTTCTCTGTTTGGTTTTTCTATTGACGATTCATATAAGAAACCAGCCAAGACCGTAGTTTCGCCCGTCCCCGAAAATAACGAGGACGGGTCTGACTATTATCTCGCGTCTGGTTTTTATGGTCAATATTTGGATGTAGAAGGAGTATTCAAAACTGAATATGACCTCATTCGTAGATATCGTGAAATGGCCCTTCACCCAGAGGTTGACTCTGCTGTAGAGGATATTATCTGTGAAGCCATTGTATCTGACCTGAAAGATTCCCCTGTAGAAATTGAACTTTCGAACTTACAAGTCAGTGATAAAGTAAAAGATATCATTCGTTCAGAGTTTCAATATATCAAAGAGATGTTGGACTTTGATAAGAAAGCTCATGAAATTTTTAGAAACTGGTACATAGACGGTCGTATCTATTATCATAAAGTTATCGATCTTGCAAGACCAGAAGAAGGTATTAAAGAGTTAAGATATATCGATGCACTTAAGATTAAGTATGTAAGAGAACAAAAGAAAAAGAATGGTGAAAATCTAAACGTCTCTTTGAATCGTTCTGCATTCGATAATAATCCAGAACAATATGATTTTCCTGGCATCAACGAGTATTTCATCTATACTCCAATGACCAATCAGAACAATCAATATGGTTCTGTTGCAGTTACTTCACAACAAAGAGATTCTGTAAAGATTGCAAAAGATGCAATTGCATTTTGCACTTCAGGATTGGTAGATCGTAACAAACATACAGTTCTTTCATATCTCCACAAAGCCATCAAAGCTTTGAATCAACTGAGAATGATCGAGGACTCTCTGGTTATTTACAGATTGTCACGCGCTCCAGAACGTAGAATCTTCTATATCGACGTAGGTAATCTCCCTAAAGTTAAGGCGGAACAATATCTTAGAGAGGTAATGAGTCGTTATCGTAATAAACTTACCTATGATGCTAGCACCGGTGAGATTCGTGACGATAAAAAGTATATGTCAATGATGGAAGATTTCTGGCTTCCAAGAAGAGAGGGTGGTCGGGGAACAGAGATCACCACACTTCCCGGTGGTCAGAATCTTGGAGAACTAACTGATGTCGAGTATTTCCAAAAGAAACTCTATCGTTCTCTTCAAGTGCCAGAGTCAAGAATGAATATTGATAATGGTTTTAGTCTTGGTCGTTCTTCAGAGATTCTTCGAGATGAATTGAAATTTACCAAGTTTGTCGGTCGAATGAGAAAGAGATTCAGTAATCTGTTTCATGATATTCTGAGAACTCAATTGATTCTGAAAAACGTCATCACTCCAGAAGACTGGGACAAAATGTCAGATCATATTCAATATGATTATCTCTATGATAATCACTTCTCCGAATTGAAAGATGCGGAGCTGATGCAAGAACGTCTTGGTCTTCTTGCAACTGCAGATCCATATATTGGTAAATATTTTTCTGTTGATTACGTTCGTCGTAAGATTTTAAGACAAACGGATATGGAAATCTTAGAACAAGATGTTCAAATGTCTGCAGAAAAAGAGGCAGGTATCATTCCTCCATCTCAGGAAGAGATGATGATGGCTAATCAAGCTGCACAAGCAACTGGTGGAATGGGCAATATTCCACAAGATATGGAGATTAATACTGATTCATTCGAAGCTCCTGAGTCTCCTGGTTTACCCAAAGGTGGGGAAATATAAATAAAAGATAGGTATAACTTTTTTATCTTATGGATGATTTAATGGATTTGATTATCGCAGACGAATCTCCGTCTGAGATTAGTGATACAATTAAAAACGTTCTTTTTGCTAAAGCTGCAGAGAGAATTGAATATGCAAAACCTTTTGTAGCTGATTCTATGTTCGGTTTTGCCGATGAAGAAGATCTTGGTGAATACGACACAGAAGAGGACGAGTAATGGCACATTTACCAGTTGGTAGTGGTATTAGTTTCAATACCAGCACCACATCGGCACAATCTGCACAATTTAGTGTTCAATCTGACACTTTGAGAGTTGTTGCATTGACAGCAAATGCTCACGTTGTTATCGGTTCAAACCCAACTGCAACCAATGCAGATTATTTTGTCCCTGCTGGTAGTTCTGCAACTCTTTCATTAACTCCTGCATCGATTAATGTCGTTGGATTTGCAACTGGAACAACAACCACTATTGATTTACCAGAAGGAACAGGATCTCCATTTACTGTTGGTGATCTGATTACTATCACAGGTGTGACTGGTGTTGCTGGATTTAATACAACTGCAACCATTGCATCGATTGATAATAGTTCAAACACTTATGGATATTTTTCAGAAAGAATCACCACTAACCATGACAGTAGAGCTTTAATAGCCGCTAATATTACTGGTTTAGGAACTGCTATCGCAAGAAAAACTTTGGTAGTTGCAGCAATCACTGATTCTGGAACAGGTAAATTATACGCACAACAAGTACAACTCTCAGGGCAAGCGTAATGAAACTCATTACAGAGGAAATCGAAAAGGTTGAAGTTATCGTTGAACAACGCAACGGTAAGAGAAATTTATTTATTGAGGGTATTTTTCTCCAAGGTGGAATCACTAATCGTAATGGAAGAATGTATCCTGTCCCAACACTTGGTCGTGAAGTGCAAAGATACAGTGAAAATTTCATTCAAAAAGGTCGTGCTCTTGGAGAACTGGGTCATCCTGACGGACCTACTGTTAATCTTGACAGGGTTTCTCATAAGATCGTTTCTCTTCGTCAAGAAGGAAATAACTTTATTGGTAAAGCTCAAATCCTTTCAACTCCAATGGGTAAGATTGCTTCATCTCTTCTGGATGAAGGAGTTCAACTTGGTGTTTCTTCAAGAGGTGTTGGTTCATTAAAACCAACTAATGAAGGATACAGTGTAGTGGGTGAGGACTTTACTCTCGCTACCGCTGCTGATATTGTCGCAGATCCATCTGCTCCTGATGCCTTTGTAAATGGAATTATGGAGGGTAAAGATTGGGTTTGGGATGGTGGCATTCTTCGTGAGAGAATGGCAGCAAGAACTTATAAGAGAATTAATACTCTTACAACTCAAAAAAGACTTGATGAACAGAAACTTAATCTGTTCCAGGATTTCTTAGTAAATCTCTAATTTATAAATAAATATAGTTTAATTACAAGGTTAAATCGGAGAGTTCAGATGTCCCGTAAGAGGAATTTACAAGAAATGGAGAACGCCGTGACCAGAGGTGCCGCACCTGCTGAGCCAATGCAAACGATGGCGGGTGTAAGTTATGAAGATCTCGGCGGCCCCACTCCAGAAAATTATCGTCCAGACGATGATTCTGCTAAACTCAATGTCGCTAGTGCTGGCAATGGAGCTTATTCAAGAAATCTTGCTTCGGTAAAAGGCGTCATGGCTAAAACTAAGATGGAAGAAGTTGAAACCGAAGAGGAAGTTATCGCCGAATCGGAAGATGATGAAGAGGAGCTTATCGAAGCTGAGAATGAGGGTGAAGAGGAGTATGAAGAGCTTCCAGAATTGACCGATGAGGTAGATGTAGAAGAGGATGTAAATGCTCTTCTCGGTGGAGAAGAACTTTCCGAAGAATTTAGAGATAAAGCAAAAGTAATTTTCGAGGCTGCTCTGAAGTCAAAAGTAGTTGAAATCAGAGAAGCCCTGGAAGCCCGTTATGAGGCTCAACTTGTTGAAGAAGTTGAGGCCATGAAGGGTGAACTCATTGATCGCGTTGACTCCTATCTGGAGTATGTCGCTGATGAATGGGTGACTGAAAACGCCCTTCAAATCGAACAAGGTCTTAAGACCGAAATGACCGAATCATTCCTCAATGGAATGAGAGGGCTTTTTGAAGAACATTATGTAACAATCCCTGAAGATAGATATGATGTTGTCGAGAGTATGGTAGAAAAACTTGACGAAATGGAGACAAAACTCAACGAGCAGATCGAAAAGAATATTCATCTCAACCAAAGACTCGCAGAGTCGGTTGCCGATGGTATCCTTGCTGATGTCGCTGAGGGTCTGACGACCACTCAGAAAGACAAGCTCGCTTCACTTGCCGAAGGTGTTGAGTTTGAGAGTGAAGAGTCTTATACGGAAAAGCTGATGACCCTGAAAGAGTCATATTTCAAGGCTGTTCCAAAGAGAAGTGAGTCGGAAGTCCTGAGCGAGTCTGTTGATACGCAATCCTATGGTGATGCAATGTCAGCATATATGCAGGTACTGTCCAAGTCAGTTCAGAAGTGAACTTAACATTATAAGCTAAAACACACACTTACAAAGGTAAACGCAAATGTTCCAAGCCGAGCATCTGCAGGAGAAGTGGGCGCCCCTCCTTAATCACGAGGGTCTTGATCCTATTAAAGATCACCATCGTAAAGCGGTAACCGCTGTCCTGCTTGAGAACCAAGAAAGATTCCTGAGAGAAGAGAAGTCTTTTCTCTCTGAAGCCCCAACAATGTCAGTCGGTAACGGTGGTTACACCGGTGGTGCCACCGTGACTGGCCCTGTTGCTGGTTTCGACCCCGTTCTGATCTCCCTGATCAGACGTTCAATGCCTAACCTGGTCGCTTATGACCTGGCTGGCGTGCAACCAATGAATGCCCCTACTGGACTCATCTTTGCGATGCGTTCACGTTATGTTGATGGCACCAACGCCGACCGTAGATTGGGTTCTGAAGCTCTGTTCAACGAGCCAGATTCCGCCTTCTCTGGTCAGTCATCTGCCTTTAACAACACCAGCGGTTTCGTAGATGGCGCCACTGGTCTGGGTACTACCGCTCAGAGCGGCACCAACCCAGGTGCTCTCAACCCTTCAACTAGTGCCACTCAAGTTGCCTATGATGTAGGTCAGGGTATGAGAACTGATGACGCTGAGAACCTCGGTTCGACTGCTGCTCAACAGTTCAACGAAATGGCTTTCTCGATCGAGAAGGTAACCGTAACTGCTAAGTCACGCGCACTGAAGGCTGAGTACTCACTGGAACTCGCCCAAGACCTTAAGGCTATCCACGGTCTGAACGCTGAAGCTGAACTGGCTAACATTCTCTCCACTGAGATCCTCGCTGAGATCAACAGAGAAGTTATCCGTACCATCTACAAAGTTGCTGAGACTGGTGCTCAAGTTAACACCGCTCAAGCTGGTACTTTCAACCTGGACGTTGACTCCAACGGTCGTTGGTCGGTTGAGAAGTTCAAGGGTCTGCTGTTCCAAATCGAGCGCGATGCTAACGCTATCGCCCAGAGAACTCGTAGAGGAAAGGGCAACATCATCCTGTGTTCTGCTGACGTTGCTTCAGCTCTGACCATGGCTGGTGTTCTGGATTACACCCCTGCCCTCAACGCTAACCTGAACGTAGACGATACCGGCAACACCTTTGCTGGTGTTATTAACGGTAAGTATCGTGTCTACATCGATCCTTATGCCGCCAACAGTGCTGCCACCCAGTACTACGTAATCGGTTATAAGGGCACCTCGCCTTATGACGCTGGTCTGTTCTATTGCCCATACGTTCCTCTCCAGATGGTTCGTGCCGTTGGCGAAGACACCTTCCAGCCCAAGATTGGCTTCAAGACCAGATATGGTATGGTCGAGAACCCATTCTCACAAGGCACCACTCAGGGCAACGGTACTCTGACCGTTAACTCCAACCGTTACTACAGAAGAGTTTCCGTAACCAACCTGATGTGATATAATGTTCCTTGTGTGAAGGAAGTGCAAGAGGGGTCTTTGACCCCTCTTTTTTTTATCTAAATACTTCTAAAACATATAATGTCTCAGACGCCATTTACAAAACAGATATCCAACAGGAACTACATGTCGCCAGTTGGATTCAAGTTTATTTTATCAAAAACACCAAAGGTTGATTTTCTTTGTCAATCTGCAAATATCCCTGGAATCAACATGGGAACTGCAGTTCAACCCACATATCTAAAAGATATTGCTGTGCCTGGTGATAAAGTGCTTTATGATGATTTGACTCTTCGATTTTTAATTGATGAGAACATGATAAATTACTTAGCCATCTACAAATGGATCACTGGTCTTGGATATCCAGAATCAGTCGAACAATACAGTAATTTGAAAGATGATGATCCATATTCAGTTGTTAAAAATATTGATCAAACTGATCCAAGATACTTTGAATTTTCTGATGCAACGTTACAGATTCTCAATAGTAACTATCAACCAAATGTTTTAGTTAAATTTAAAGATATCTTTCCAACCTCATTAACAACTCTTGAATTTGATGTCTCAGAGAGAGACTATGCATACTTCACGGCTCAAGTTTCGTTCAAGTATACAATTTTTGAAATCACTGATAAAAATGGTGTTAGACTAGACAATAAACCGACCATTGGCGATCCTAGATGACTTTAACTCTTGAATTGATTCAGTCGATGTGGGAAGACGATTCCAAAATCGACATAGATAGTATGCATGAAGAGGCAATCAAAGTTCCACAACTTCACGCAAAATATCACGATATGATGAACAACTTAATACTTTTGAAAGCGAAAGCAAAACAACTACAAAGAAACATTAGACACGATAGATACGAATATTTTTCAGGAAAGTCCGATCCAGACGTTTATATCGAGAATCCATTTCCGAAAAAGATCCGTGACAAAGATACAATGCAAAAGTATCTTGATGCAGATGAAAAACTTTCAGAAGCATCAATGAAGATTGAGTATTACGATGTGATGATTAATTACCTCGATAGTATCTTGAGACAGATCTCCAATAGAACGTATCAGATTAAAAATTCTATTGATTGGCATAAGTTTCAAGCAGGTTATTCATGACGCATCTGGTTATCAAAAAGAAAAACGAAGTTTATCTTACAATACAATCCGAACCACACGTTTATCACGAACTTTCAGACTACTTTACATTTGATGTGCCTGGGGCAAAGTTCATGCCCCAGTATCGTAATAAATGGTGGGACGGAAAGATACGTCTTTTTGATTCCAAAAAAAATGAACTCTACGTAGGGCTTGTCGATAAGGTTTTATCTTTTTGTAATCGACAAGAGTATACCTATGAATTTGAAGGAAATAAGTTCTATGGTCTCCCCCTTGAAGAGAACGATATGGTGTCGCCAGAAGGGGTTGCAGACTACGTAAAACAGATCTCATCATATAAACCTCGCGGTTACCAAATAAAGGGTGTATATGACGCTTTAAAAAGTAATCGTAAGTTACTAATCTCACCAACAGCTTCTGGTAAATCTCTGATGATTTATTCAATCGTGAGATACTTTATTGACAAACAAATGAATATTCTGTTGGTGGTGCCAACCACTTCTTTGGTGGAACAGATGTTCAAGGACTTTCAAGATTATGGTTGGGATGCAGAAAGTTATTGTCATAAGATTTATTCTGGTCGGGAGAAGATTACAGATCAACCAGTTGTGATCACAACTTGGCAGTCAATTTATAAATTAGAAAAGTCATTCTTTCAACGATTCAATGTCGTGATCGGTGACGAAGCCCATTTGTTTAAATCAAAGTCATTGGTCAGTATCATGACCAAACTTCTTGATTGTAAATACCGATTTGGGTTTACAGGAACACTGGATGGCACACAAACACATAAGTGGGTTTTAGAAGGTTTGTTTGGCCCATCATACAAGATTGTCAGCACTGATGAATTGATGTCCAAAGGTTATTTGTCAATGTTGAACATCAAGATTCTAACACTCAAACACTCACCACGAAAGTTTGATAGTTATGAAGATGAGATTCAATATTTGATTAATCATGAACAGAGAAACAACTTCATCAAGAATCTAGCACTGGATCAAAAGGGAAACACTCTGATTCTTTATAGTCGAGTTGAAACGCATGGGCAACCTTTGTATGAACTCATAAATAAATTCAAAGACGAAGATCGTAAATGTTTCTTCGTTCACGGTGGTGTTGATACAGAAGATCGAGAAGAAGTTCGAGCCATTACAGAAAAGGAAGACAATGCAATTATCATTGCTTCATATGGAACTTTTTCAACAGGCATCAACATTCGTAATCTTCATAATGTAATCTTTGCATCTCCAAGTAAGTCAAGAATTAGAAACTTACAAAGTATTGGTCGTGTCCTCCGTAAAGGAGACAATAAAGTTAAGGCTACACTTTTTGATATTGCAGACGACATCACCTATAACTCTTCAAAGAATTATACTCTCATACATTTAATGGAAAGAGTGAAAATTTACAACGAAGAAAACTTTAATTATGAAATACATACTATTCCGTTAAAACAATGTCCGATGATTTCTTAGCAGTTATCAAACTTATATCAGGAGAAGAGATTGTCTCTAAGGTTTCATATCTTGATGATGAAGATAAACTTCTGATTGAATGTCCAGCAATGATGAATTCTTCAACTAAAGCTTTTGGTGTGAATGTTGTCAAAATAGAGCCTTGGGTTAAAAGTTGTAAAGAAACCATATATATACTGGACATGAATAAAGTGATCACTATCAGTGAGGTCCTTGACAAAGAAGTCACAAAGATATACAACAAGTTTGTGATGGCTTATTATTACGATACTGAACCATCTCGCACTAACAACATTACGAAAGAGATGGGGTATCTCTCCTCAGTCACTGAAGCTCGAGCTACTCTAGAGAAGATCTTTAAGAATAGCTAAGTTTTATCTTTTCACCCTTAACAGAGTTATTTTAATCATATTCGAAGGTCTTGTCAAGCCCCGAACATTAGTGTATAATAATGTTATGAATGATAAACAAACTAAATGTCGATTTTGATGCCAAAGACGAGAAAAAGATCCGAACACTACGTCAATAATAAAGAGTTCCTTGCAGCAATTATTGAATACAAGGATAAGGTCGCTTTGGCAGAGATACGAGGAGAACCAAAGCCTCGTATCACAAATTATCTGGGTGAATGTTTTTTGAAGATTGCAACTCACTTATCATACAAACCTAACTTCGTGAACTATATGTTCAAGGATGATATGATCTGTGATGGTATCGAAAACTGTGTGCAATACATCAATAACTTCAACCCAGAGAAATCATCAAATCCATTTGCTTATTTTACTCAAATCATTCATTTCGCCTTTCTTCGTCGCATTCAAAAAGAAAAGAAACAACTGGAGATCAAAACTAAAATTCTTGAAAGATCTGGTTATGATGAAGTGTTCTCTGATGATGGCATGATGGGTGGGTCAAGTTCGGATTATAATAGTATCAAAGACGCTGTTCAGACGAGGATGTATTATCAGTGAAGGTTGCCATTATTACAGACCAACATTTTGGCTGCCGTAAAAATTCTAAACTCTTTCACGATTATTTTCTAAAGTTCTACAACGAAGTCTTCTTTCCGACGTTAGAGGAACAAGGTATTACCACTGTCGTAGACATGGGTGACACCTTTGATAGTCGTAAAGGCATTGACTTCTCTGCATTGTCTTGGGCAAAGAATCATTACTATGATCGTCTACAAAATATGGGTGTGACTGTTCACACTATTGTAGGAAATCACACTGCGTATTACAAAAACACGAACGACATCAATGCTGTCGATCTTTTGTTACGTGAATATTCGAATGTCAAAGTCTATTCTAAACCAGTAGAAGTAACTTTGGGTAAGACAAAAGTCGTGTTCGTCCCTTGGATTAATCAAGAGAACGAGAAACAAACACACAAACTAATTGAGAAAACAACAAGTAAGTGTGTGATGGGCCATTTAGAATTCAATGGTTTCCGTGCTCACCGTGGTCACATCATGGAAGATGGTATGGGAATTGAACTGTTTTCTAAGTTTCAACGTGTGTATTCTGGACATTATCACACTCGTTCCAATGATGGAAAAATTTTCTATTTGGGAAATCCTTATGAGATGTATTGGAACGACGTGAACGACACTCGTGGTTTTCACATCTTTGATTCTGATACTTTAGAGGTCACACCATTCAATAATCCACATCAGATGTTTTATAACATCTATTATGAGGACACTCCGTATCAGATGATTGATACCACAAAGTATGAACAGAAGATCGTCAAAGTTATCGTCCGTAAGAAAACGGACATCAAACAGTTTGAAAAATTTATTGACAAACTGTATTCCTCCAACGTTGCTGAACTTAAGGTTGTCGAAAACTTTGCTCTTGTAGAAAATGAAGAGTTCGAAGCTGAGGAGTCGGAAGATACAATATCGATCCTGAATAGATATATTCAGGAGGCTGAAGTTGAACTCGACAAATCAGTCATTACAAATATTCTCCAAGAGGTTTACAAGGAAGCGTGCGAGGTTGAGTAATGTTCATTCTCACTGTTAAAGGTTTTGAAGATGACGGTGCATACGCATTGGAAAGCAGTGAGGGTGACAAGATTCTCCTTTTGTTTGAAGAGGAGGATGATGCAGTTAGATATGCTCTTCAATTAGAAGATCAAGACTATCCAGAGATGCATGTGATTGAGGTTGATGACGATAGTGCCATCAACGCTTGCGAAATGTTTGATTATGAGTATAATGTTATTACCACTGACGATATCGTAGTCCCTCCCAAAGATAATGATTTGCTTCAAAAAAATAAAATGGCGTAACTTTCTCTCTACTGGGAATCAATGGACTGAAGTTAAACTGAACGAGACATCCACCACGTTGATCATCGGAACAAACGGTGCAGGCAAGTCAACAATTTTGGATGCACTGACGTTTGTTCTGTTCAACAAACCGTTTCGTAAAATTAACAAACCACAACTTCTAAACTCCACCAACGAAAAGGATTGTCTGGTGGAGATTGAGTTTTCGATTGACTCTACAGAGTGGATGATTCGTCGTGGAATGAAACCAAATATCTTTGAAATTCACCGCAATGGTCAAACTTTAGATCAAGCTGCAGATGCAGGGACTCAACAGAAGTGGTTAGAACAAACTGTTCTGAAGATGAACTACAAGTCATTCACACAGATTGTGATACTTGGATCATCAACATTTGTGCCGTTCATGCAGTTACCAGCTGCAAGTCGAAGAGAGGTGATTGAAGATCTCTTGGATATCAAGATCTTCTCTGCAATGAATAACATCATCAAAGATAAGATTCGTATGATTCGTGATGATGTCAGAACCCTAGAACTGAAGAAGACTTCTCTAAGAGAAAAAGTTCAGATGCAAGAGAACTTTATTGAAGAACTAGAGAAGAGAGGAAAAGACAGTATCAAAGAGAAAGAGAATAAGATTGATCAACTGATTGAATTCCAAGATAGCTGTTCGACTGATAATCAGGCAATCAACTCCAACATTGAACGTCTGGGTCAGACGATGGAGGGATTTGCTGGCGCATCTGATAAACTTAAAAAACTCGGAACCATTCGTGGTAAGATTTCGAGTAAAGTCTCGATGATTACCAAAGAGTATAAGTTCTTTACCGAAAATACGGTGTGCCCTACCTGCACTCAGACGATAGAAGAAGAATTTCGCTTAAATAGAATTACAGACGCTCAAAATAAGACAAGGGAGTTACAATCAGGGTTCATAGAACTCGAAGATGCAATTCAAAAAGAAGAGGAAAGAGAGCGTCAATTCCTTTCACTCTCCAAAGAGGTAACTAAACTAACGAATGAAATTTCTCAAAACAATATTAAGGTCTCTGGATATCAGCGACAGATCAGAGATCTTGAATCAGAAATTCAAACTGTTGCCGCCCAACTTGAAAATAGAAATACTGAACATGAGAAACTAACTCAGTTCAATGAAAACTTAAGAGACACCTATGAAACATTAGGAGAGAAAAAACAAAGCATCCAGTATCACGACTTCGCTTACTCCCTTCTCAAAGATGGTGGTGTAAAAACCAAGATCATCAAAAAGTATCTTCCACTTATTAACCAACAGGTCAATAAGTATCTACAGATGATGGATTTTTATATCAACTTCAAACTTGACGAGGAATTCAACGAAACGGTTCAGTCACCCATTCACGAGGATTTTTCATATGCATCCTTTAGTGAAGGTGAAAAAATGAGAATCGACCTGGCTCTTCTCTTCACTTGGAGAGAAGTTGCCAGGTTTAAAAATTCAGTTAACACTAATCTATTAATTATGGATGAAGTGTTTGATAGTTCACTTGATGGTTTTGGAACGGAGGAGTTTCTGAAGATTATTCGATATGTCATCAAAGGTGCAAACATCTTTGTCATCTCTCATAAGGATGGGCTTCAGGACAAATTTGAAACTGTCCTCCGATTTGAGAAAGTCAAAGGTTTTTCGCGTATGATGCCCTAAGAACCATCAGAACAATGACCACTCCAAACTGGCAACACCATAGTAAGAAAGATCAAAAACGTCGTTTGAAACCACAGGCCCTGCGACAGGCCAAAGCCAGACTGGCACACTTCAAGAAGTGTCACAAGACCTCCCCTAACAAGGGAGGTTCTTCTGTATTGTATGTCCATACGATTCAAGTTAAATGACAGTCCGCCACGAAATCAAGTCTCAACTTGCCAAACTGCTTGCTACCGAAGACCTTGTGGTTGAACACAAGAAGGTGCAGACTGCTTGTTTTAATGTTCATACTCGTGTTCTGACTCTGCCAATGTGGGAAAAGGCTAGTGGCACGGTATATGATCTTCTGGTGGGCCACGAGGTCGGCCACGCCCTTTATACGCCTGATGAGGACTGGTTGAAGGAACACAAGATTCCTCCTCAGTTTGTGAATGTGGTGGAAGATGCACGTATTGAGAAACTGATGAAACGTCGGTATCCTGGTCTTGCCAAGACCTTCTACGGTGGTTATAAGGAACTGTCTGATGATGACTTCTTCCAACTGAATGATGATGATCTGAATACTTACAATCTGGCTGATCGTGCGAACCTGTGGTTCAAGATTGGTAACTTCATCGATGTACCGATTGAACGTGGTGAAGAAACAGAAATCATCAATCTGATTGCTGATACAGAAACATTTGCTGATGTATTGATTGCTGCAGAGACACTCTACAAATATTGCAAACAAAAACAAGAAGAGCAAGTTAAGATCAATCTGGATTCTCTTGAGGGTCAACAAGGTTCTTCTCAATCTCCTGCGTCTGATTTTTCTGGGCAAGAGGAAGGTGAGAATGATCAATCCGAATCCTCTGATGATAATGACTCTGATGAAAGTCAGGATTATCAGGGTGAAACCACTAACTCCGATTTAGGTGGTGAAAAAAATCAAGAGCTCGAAGTTAAAACAGCTGACTCTCTTGAGGAAGCTATCAAAGAACTTGCGAGTGATCAATATCATGAGAATGTTTATCTTGAACTTCCTAAATTAAATCTCAGTAAAGTGATCGTTTCTAATGATGAGATTCACTCTCGTTGCAGAGATCATTGGGATAGTTATATTGAGAAGATTGATTCTACCTCTGAGTTTATCTTCGCTGACATTGACGCTCAATTTAATGAGTTCAAACGATCCGCACAGAGAGAGGTTAACTATCTGGTGAAAGAGTTTGAATGTAAGAAAGCTGCAGACTCTTACTCTCGTGCAACCACAGCTCGCACTGGCGTTCTTGACTGTTCCAAACTTCACACCTACAAATATAACGAAGATCTATTCAAGAAAGTTACCACTCTTTCTGATGGTAAGAATCATGGTCTCGTGTTTGTTCTGGACTGGTCAGGTTCAATGGGTGACGTGATGATGGATACCGTCAAACAACTGTTTAATCTGATCTGGTTCTGTAAGAAAGTCGCAATCCCATTCGAAGTTTATGCATTCACCTTCGATTATCCTCTGATCTCTTATGATGAACAGGGTCGAGCTAACATGCGTGAACACTCCTATCAGAAACGTGATGGTTTGATTCAGGTTGGTGAATGGTTCTCGATGATGAATCTGTTGACCAGTAAAGTTAATGGTAAAACTCTGGATGATCAGATGAAGAATATCTTTCGTCTCTCCAATTGTTTTCGTTTTGGTTCTAATAGTCGTTATGCTCCACCTGTCGGCATGAATCTGTCTGGAACTCCTCTGAATGAGGCACTGATCTCTCTTCACCAGATTCTGCCTAAGTTTCAAAAAGAGAACAAGGTGCAGAAAGTTCAGTGTGTGGTTCTGACTGACGGAGAGGCTTGCATGACTAAGTATCATCGTGAAGTTCAACGTCACTGGGAACAAGAACCCTTTATGGGTGTCGCACATATTGGAATCAATGCTTTTCTGCGTGATCGTAAGACGGGAAACACCTATAATTGCGGCCCTGAATGGCACAGTCTCACTCGTGTTTTGCTTCGCAATCTTCGGGATGTGTTCACCAATATTAACTTCATTGGTATTCGTGTCTTACAGAATCGTGATGCAAATCACTTCATTCGCACTCACTGCGGTATGGGTGAAGAGTGTGTCAAGACCATTGCTGCTTGGAGGAAGGACAAATCCTTTTCTCTAAAAAATTCTGGGTATCATACTTATTTTGGTGTCTCTTCGTCCACATTGTCGAATGACACTGAGTTTGATGTCGCAGAAGATGCTACGAAATCTCAAATCAAATCTGCTTTTGTCAAGAGTCTTCGTGGTAAGAAAATGAACAAGAAAGTTCTCAGTCAGTTTATCGAAATGGTTGTCTGACTAAATACTTAGAAAGTATTGTTAAAAATGGATCATAGAGTTTCTAAAGATATGATTTCCAGTGGAATGTCGTATTCGGGTAATCAGTCAAAAGAAGATCTTGGTAGAACCCAGTATGGTTCTGTTGCAAGACCTGATGTTTTGATGAACGCTTATCAATCCATGTATTCTCAAGACACTGATCAACTTAATGAGGGTGTGCGTGATCTTGATCCTGAGAAGGGAACTCAGGAAAGAAAGGCGCGTCTTGAAAAGAAACGTGGAATGAATCTTGATGATCATCCTCAATATAAAAAAGAAGAAGTCAAGGAAGCCAAAGTAGACAAGAAGCTTCCAGACTATAAAAGATCTGCTGCTAGAACAGAGAGGTATGGTAATCCATACGGTTCCGTGGGCAGCGGCCCTCAGAGAGATCGTAGAGCTGACCACGAAGCTAGAAGAGGAATTAAGAAAGAAGAGTTTGATCGACTTGATGAAATTAAAAACGCAACCACCGTTGCAAATGATAGAATTCCTAATTTTGAAACTAAAAAAGTAAAACAAGTTCCTGGTCTGAAAGTTAATAAACCTCCAATGGAAGAAGGGATTGATCTCTTTGATTATCTGCTAGAATACCTAGTTGCCGAAGGTTATGCTGATACCAACAAAGCAGCTCTTGCTATTATGGCAAATATGAGTGAAGAGTGGAAGCAGAGTATTGTTGAAGCATACGGAGATGCAAACCCATCAATTGGTGGTAATCCTGTTATGACTGGTGGTAAACCGATGAGTATGAATCAAGCAGAAATCAAAGGACTTGAACGTTTAAA
>Ga0172367_10001544_pt1 | contig 33096 bp, 30 predicted proteins | sample Lak10m_FD_114542 | JGI IMG/M metagenome (GOLD analysis project Ga0172367, IMG submission 114542) | Freshwater microbial communities from Kabuno Bay, South-Kivu, Congo - kab_022012_10m | ecosystem: Environmental > Aquatic > Freshwater > Lake | place: Democratic Republic of the Congo: South-Kivu...
CGATTTTTTCATAGGAATAAAGAGAAACCTGAGCATTCCGCCCATCTGCAAACTGGAAGGCCACCTGGAAGAACAGCGTCATGCAGATGGCAGACTATATCAAAGCGGGCAGCATGAGGCATGCATCAGCCGGGTCGCGAATCTTGGCCCAAGTGTCGATCTCGGAGTACGCACCGCTACCGAGTATGCGTTTGTCGGCAGCCACCCATCAGCCACTTGCTTTCCATCTTTTCAGCTCAAGCCATGCCGCACAAGCAGCGCCTTCAGCTCGGCCACCTCCGCCTCAAGCTGGGCCACCCGCTGTTCTAGACGGTGCCGATCCACCGAGCTCGTAGCTGCAGGCTCATCGGCCCCGACTGCGGCACCCCCTGCGACTTCTCCGCTGAACAGATGGGCATAGCGAGACTCGCGCTTGCCCGGTTCCCTGGCCAGGCGGACCACAAAGGGGCCGTCGTCGCGGCGGGCCAGTGCATCGAGTGCCGCCTCGGCGTCGGTGACATCCTTCAGGGGACAAAGGCGGCTGGCCCGGCTGCGAAGTTCGCCGGGGGTCTGCGGTCCGCGCAGCAGCAGTTCGCAGACGATGCCAAGTTCCTGGGCTGAAAACTTGAGCTTGCCGTACTCGGAGTTGCAGAAACGATGTCGATACTTGGCGACGCGGCTGCCATATCCGGTCTCTTCGCTGACCAGGTATTTCCTGATCAGCTGATCAAGCGTCTGCTGGACGGTCGTTTCGTCGAGTTCCATGACCGGATCCCGGTTGCTCTTCTGGTTGCAGGCGTTGGTCAGGGCATTCAGCGACAGCGGGTACTGCTCCGGGGTGGTGATTTCCTTTTCGATCAGGCAGGCGATGACGCGGGCTTCATACGGGGAAAGTTCGATGTTCATGGTTTCGGGCTGTGTTTCCTCGATCTGCTGGTCGATGGCCATGTGCCTCAAGGGTCCTGGCCCTTGCGGAGCCGACTGCCTTGACGACCGGTTTGTCTGGCCACTACGGGATCGATTGTAGACCCGCCATGGCAAACGCCCCGCCAACCGCCCCAGCCGCCCCGGAACCCCTTACCATAGCGGTGCGGCGCGGTGCCGGATTACCCGCTGTTGAACACCGTTGCCGCATTGGGGAACATTCTCCCGCCACGCGCGGGGTTCCCGATCCACTCTTCCGAGGTGAGGACAGCCAGCCGTGAACCGGATGAACATTGCCAGCATCTACCTACTGCGTCAGGGCGGCTCGCTCCGGCAGCATATTGCACCGGGCTCGGGAATCGTCGGCAAACCGAATCCCGAGGGCCTGGCGCTGATCTACTTCGAGGGAAACCTGCTGGACACGCCTGCCTTGCGCAGCCACGAGGGTCGCATCGAATGCGCGGCGCGCAGGCTTTTCGAGGATATTCCGACAACCGCGCTGCTCTATGTCGATCCGCAAGTAGTCGAAGAATCGCTGCTGGAAATCGGCGAGGTGAGATGGGATCCGGAGGCGGAGACCTGCAGCATCTCGATCGACCCAGCCAGGATGGATCTGGTGGCCGATTAGCATCGATAGGCTTCGATGATTGACGATCGCGCCCGGCCTCGGCACACTCCTGCCCGTCGGGTCATACTTCCCAACTTAGAAAAGGCATGCACGGGCAATGGAACAGGCGGCTGAAGGCGGCATCGAGAAGTACCAGATCACCCGGGAGCTTGGCCGCGGTGCGACGAGCATTGTGTATCTCGCCCATGACACCTTCAACGATCGGGAGGTGGCGATCAAGGTCTTCAAGCCCGAGATCCTTTCCGACACCGAGCACGGCAACACCTACCGCAAGCTGATCGCCAACGAGGCGGCGCTGGCCGGGCGCCTCAACCACCCGCACATCGTCGGCATCTACGATGCAATGCTGGGCCGCGACGACGGTTATATCGTCATGGAATACGTGCAGGGCGAGACGCTCGAAAAGTATGGCCATGTCGAGCACCTGCTGCCCGTGGACAAGGTGGTCGAGATCGCCTTCAAGTGCGCCATGGCGCTGGATTTCGCCAGCCGCAACGGCATCATCCACCGCGACATCAAGCCCGCCAACATCATGCTGTGCCAGGATGGCTCGGTGAAGATCGCCGACTTCGGCGCGGCGATCCTGGCCAAGAACGACGAGACCCAGCTGACCGGGGTCGGCTCGCCCGCCTACATGTCGCCGGAACAGGTGAGGAACGATACCCTCAGCTACCAGACCGACATCTATTCGCTGGGCGTGGTGATGTACAAGCTGCTCACCGGGCGCCTGCCCTTCGAGGCCGACACCAATTACGGGCTGACGCACAAGATCCTCAACGATGACCCACCCAGCGTCCGCACCCACCGCCCGGCGCTGTCGGCGCGGCTGGCCGACATCGTGACCAAGGCCCTGCGCCGCAACACGCCGGAGCGGCACGCCAACTGGCGCGAGTTCACCCAGGACCTGTCGACCATTGCCGAACTCGACCTGCCGCAGGAGGCCGACTCCGAAACCCAGCGCTTCAACATGCTCAAGGCCCTGCCCTTCTTCCAGGACTTCAGCGAAATCGAGCTCTGGGAAGTGCTGCGCATCAGCATCTGGGGGCGGGTGCCGTCCGGCACCTTCCTGGTCGATGAGGGCACCAAGGGCAACTTCTTCTTTGTCATTGCCGACGGCAGCGTCGGCGTGGTCAAGGGCAGCAAGAAGCTGGCGACGCTGGGCAAGGGGCACTGTTTCGGCGAGATGTGCTACATCCGCCAGGGCGCCCTGACGCGTACCGCCACCATTGTCGCCGACACGGCGGTCACGCTGTTCAAGATCAAGGCCGACTCGCTGCACAAGGCCTCGGAAAACTGCCAGCTGCGCTTCAACCGCTCCTTCATGAACATCCTGGTCGACCGGCTGGCGCAGGTGACCAGCGAGCTGGCCACGGTGTATTGAGCAGCGCCGCCGCTAACTGATCCTGGCGTCGAGGAAGGCCTTGATTTCGAGGAACTTGTCTTCCTCGCGCTTGACGAACTCGACGGTGCAGTCGTCCAGGCCGGCGAGCTTGAAGCCCTCCTTTGATTCCGGCAGGACAATCGTGATGTAGCCGGCCAGCAGCGCGCTGGCAGGCTTGAGCTGGATCGAGGCGATCGAATCGATGGGGATGTACTTGTCGCCCTTGATGCCTTCCAGCAGGTCACCCTTGAGGCTCTGCAAGAGCACCTTCATGCCCATCTTGCGCTTGATCACCACTTCCTTGTCATAGACCTCGAGGCGGTCGCCGGTTTTCGATTCGGCGCTCATCAGGGCGCCCGGCGTGGTGGCGTAGCCCATCTTGCACGAAGGGCACCTGTCTTCCGTCACCTTGGCGTCCTTGGGCAGGCGCTTGTAACCGCAGTGCGGGCATTCGCCCGCCGCCACGGCGCGACGGGCGGGTGCCGCCGTCGCGCCGGGCGCCGACTGGGCCGCCTGGGGCGCCGGGGTACCCTGGCCTGGCGCCGCCGGCGGGGTGCCGCCCGCCGCCGGCGCCTGGGCCTTTTTCGCCGCCGGGGCGGCGCCGGCGCGTCTGGCATCGCCCTCGACAAAACGCAGCTGGCAGTTGCCGATCGAGATCAGATCCTCTTCGCTGAGCAGCAGCTTGGTGATCTTCCTGTCGTGCACGAAGGTGCCGTTGGCGCTGCCGAGATCTTCGAGGACGTAGAGATCGCCACAGCGGATGATGACCGCATGTTCCTTGTCGGCATTGACGTTTTCCAGCGGAACCTCGTTCGAGGCCTTGCTGCCAATGACCATCCGGTCCTTGTCGACCGGGAACTCCCCGAGTACCTGACCCTTTGCGCTGACTACCAGATTCGGCATGCTGCCACCCTCGCCCCTGAGCATTCAATGGCCCAAGCATAGCGCAAGCGCGGGCAATGCGGCGCGGCGCCCGGTGCCGAAATTCGGGATATCCTGCTGCCGGAATGTCCGGCACTCGATACGCAAAGGAAAACCAACATGCTCCGGTACCTACTGGCGGCGCTTGCCTGCGGCAGCCTGGCCTTGCCGGCGCTGGCGCAGGACAGGCCGGCACCCGCCCCGCGGGAACGCACAATCTACATCGCGGCGGTGGAACCCAAGGGCGGCGTGCATGTCGACCACGAGCCCTTCCCGGCCAGCCCGCTGCCGGAGGGCGGCGGCTACCTGCTGAAGAAGCCTGACGACAAGGGCCGCTGGGAAATTTCCAGCTACCGCTGGGACCCGGGCACCATCGTGGTGAACCAGGGTGACCGGGTCACCCTCGAAATCGTCGGCATCAACGGCAATGAACATCCATTCACGATCGAAGGCTACTGGCTGACCGGCGTGGTGCGGCGCGGGCAGATCACACGACTGACGTTTACCGCCGACAAGGCGGGCATTTTCAAGATCATCTGCCGCACGCATTCGCCATCGATGCAGGCAGACCTGGTGGTACTGGCAAACAGATAGCCACCTTGCCAGCCCCCAGCCTCAGTTCTCAGTTGCCCGGCGCCTGGGGAAGCGTGTTCGGCCCGGCGGACATGAAGCGGGCACGAATGAAATCGACCACGGCTTCGATTTCCTCCTGGCTCAGGCGAGACGCGCGTCCGGTCATCGGCGTATGCGGTCGGCCATCGCGGACAATGGCAATCATGTATTCCCGCGTGAGCCGCTGGCGTGACTCGGGTGCGGTGAAATCCCGCGGGCGCTTGGCAAGCGCCCCCTGCGCCAGGCTTTTGGCATCGCCCTTTTCGCCATGACAGGCGGAGCAGACGCGCTGATAGAGGGCGGCTCCGTCGGCCGCGGCGGCCGGCATCGCATCGGCGGCCCGCGATCCGGGTACGGCAGCCGCCAGCAGCAGCGGGAATGCGGCGGCATGAACAAGGCACGAGACGAGCTTCACGACGGATTTCCTTTCCTGACTGTCCACCTTCCGGCCGAATCCTACATCGTCATCGCCCGACCGGGCCGATGCGCGAGGCGCGAACCCCAATGAAAACCCATCGCACCACAAGGACACCATGACGTCGGTCGCCATCGTGATCATCCTGCTGGCCATGGGCAGCGGCTGGCTGTTCCGCAGCCTGCTGCTGCGCGTGCTGCGCCAACGCCACCCCGCGCAATTCGCCGCGCTCGGCCACCCCACCAGCCAGCAACTGGCATCGCTCTCGCCGAAGCTCCAGGACCTGCATCTCCAGTTCTGGAAGTACCTGTGGGGCGGCAAGGTTTTCGAGGTCGACGACCGGCTGGTATCGATCCTGGCCGTGGCCGCCCTGCTCGCCGATGCCGCATTGATCGTCGGCGTTGCGGTGTTCTTGTGGTTTGCCGCCGGCATGCAGCCGCAGGTGCCATTCGGCTAGCCATTCCGCGGCCGGCCGGACATGCAGCGCGGCGGGCGCGGGCCTGCCCCGCATACCCGTGGGCTGTATGCCTTCAACATGAACGGGATACCGGCGATTAGCTGTTAAACTCGCCCCGCAGTCGCCGCCTTCGGCAGCAATGACAGGTGGTGCAGCATGGCGCGACCCGCCGCTGGCCGGGTCGCGATTTCTTTGACTGTTCCGTGCCCGCGGGCGCGGCCGCCCCGACCACACGCGGGGCGTCACGGTGGCGCAACCGGGCCCCTCCCGGAACGATGCCGCCGACATTGTGGAGATCGCCATGGGAGGCAGCCCGCCCCGTGCGCCCTTTGCGGGACGCATGCTTATCGTCGGCTTCGGCTTCATTGCACGCGGTGTGCTGGAACTGCTGTTCCGCCACGTCGCGCTGACGCCGGAGCGCGTTCGCATCGTCACCGACCACGACGCCCACCGCGCGCTGGCGGAGCAGTATCGCGTGGCGATGCGCGTCGAGGGCCTGACCCGTGAAAACCATCGCCGCATCCTCCAGGAGGAACTCGGGCCCGGCGACTTTCTGCTCAACCTGTCGATCAATGTCGGCAGCGTCGACCTGATCGCCTGGTGCCAGCAGCATGGCGTGCTCTACCTTGACGCCTGCATCGAGCCCTGGGCAGGGGGCTACTACGACGCCAGCCTGCCGCCCGGCGAACGCTCCAACTATGCATTGCGCGAACAGGCGCTGGCCCTGCGCGCGCCCGGCGAGCGCCCGACCGCGGTGCTGACCCACGGCGTCAATCCGGGCCTGGTCTCGCACTTCGTCAAGCAGGCCCTGCTCGACATCGCCACCGCCGTCGACGGCACGGCGCCAGCCGCGCCACCCGACCGCGCCGCCTGGGCGGCGCTGGCCGCGCGCCTTGGCGTCAAGGTGATCCACATCGCCGAACGCGATACGCAGATCCCCATCGTGCCCAAGCGCAACAACGAGTTCGTCAACACCTGGTCGGTGGCCGGCTTCATCGGCGAGGGCTGCCAGCCCGCCGAACTCGGCTGGGGTACGCACGAGAAGACGCTGCCGCAGGACGGCGCGCACCACGGCTACGGCTGCGACGCGGCGATCTACCTCAACCGCCCCGGGGCCGGCACGCGCGTGCGCAGCTGGACGCCGCTGGAAGGCCCTTACCACGGCTTCCTCGTCACTCACGGCGAGTCGATCTCGATTGCCGACTACCTGACGGTGGCCGAGGGCGGCCGGCCACGCTACCGGCCGACCGTGCACTACGCCTACCACCCCTGCAATGCCGCGGTACTGAGCCTCCACGAGCTGGCGGGGAACAACTGGATCGCGCAACCCGAACTGCGCGAACTGGAGCCGGAGGACATCGAATCCGGCATGGACGAGCTCGGCGTGCTGCTCGCCGGCCACGCGCGCAATGCCTACTGGTACGGTTCGCGCCTGGGCATCGAGCAGGCACGCGCGCTGGCCCCGCGCAACAACGCCACCAGCCTGCAGACCGCCGCCGGGGTGCTGGCCGGCGTGGTCTGGGCGATCCGCCACCCCGGGCGCGGCATTGTCGATCCCGATGACATGGAGTTCCGCGAAGTGCTCGACATCGCCCTGCCCTACCTTGGCGAAATGGTCGGCGTGTTCAGCGACTGGACACCCTTGACCGGGCGCGAAACCCTGTTCGCCGAGGACATCGACCGCGACGACCCGTGGCAGTTCGGCAACGTGCGGGTGTAAGCGGCCCTCGCCGGCGGATCGCCGTGGCATCGGCGCCGACTTTTGAAAGCGCCTACGGCAGGCCGGGAAATTCGCCGCCGGCGCGCCGCTTCATGATGCGGGCGTAGAGCCCCGGCGCCAGCCGGCTCAGCCACCAGGCCTGGCGCGAGGTGGCATCAGGCAGCAGCAGCGGCCGGCCGGACGCCACCGCGTCGAGGATGCGGCCGGCGACCTCATCGGGTGTGGATTCGCCGCCGGGCGTGATGCGCGGGCCGCTGACGGGCGCGCCGCTGCCGTCGCTGGCGGCGGCGCCGATGCCGGTGCGGATGAAGGACGGGCAGACCAGCGTGACATCGACGCCAGCGCCTTCAAGCTCGCTGCGCAGGGTATCGAAGAAGCCATGCAGCGCATGCTTGCTGGCGGCATAGGCGGTGCGCCCGACCAGCGGCGCGAAACCGGCAACGCTGGAGACGGCGACGATGAAGCCGCGGCGCGCGACGATGGCATCCAGCGCGGCGCGGGTGAGATTGGCGGCGCCGAAGAAATTCACCTCCATGACGCGACGGATCACCGCCGGATCGGTATCGCGCAGCAGGCTGCGCGCGCTGATGCCGGCGTTGTTGATCAGGCCGTCGAGCGCGCCGAAATGCGCCAGCGTGGCGGCCGCGGCCCGCTCGCAGGCGGCAGCATCGGTGACGTCGCCAACAATCGCCAGCGCCGCGGCGCCGCGTGCGTGCAAATCGGCCACCAGCCGCTCAAGCGCCGCGGCATCGCGGTCCATGGCGGCAACGCGCGCCCCGGCGGCGGCGAACGCCTGACACAGCGCGGCACCAAGGCCGCCGGCGGCGCCGGTGACCAGCACCGTACGGCCGGGAAACTCGCGCCGGCTCATGCCGACGCGTGCCGGCGCGACCTGCGCCAGAGCTCGAAGACCTCCGCCGAACTCAGCCTCGGCACGTAACCGAAATCGCGCTTCAGGCGCGTGTTGTCCAGCACCGGCCGGTAGCGCAGGAAGTCGATCTGCTCCGGCCCGTACTGCGTCAGGGCCAGCCGCTTCAGCAGCCACAGCGCGGCGCGCAGCAGGCCGGGGGGCAGCACCAGGCAGCGCTTGCCCAGGCGTTCGGCGATCTCGAAGATGGAGAGCTTGCCGTCGCCGGCGATATTGAAAATGCCGGTCACCGGCGAATCGACGCCTTGCACGATGGCGTCGACCACATCCTGGTCATGGATGAAGACGAAGGGGCTGTCCGACCCCTGGATGGCGATCAGGCGCGGCTTCTCGAACAGGTCGGTGATCTGGTTGCGCACGGTCGCGCCGAGAATGGTGCCGATGCGGAACACGATCTGCTCCAGTTGCGGCTGCGCCGCGCGGTACTCGGCCAGCATTTCCTCGACCAGGCGCTTGTGCCAGGAATAGGCAAAGCTCTGGTTGCCGCGCACCGCGTCAGCCTCGGTCAGCCATTCGGAGTTGTCGGCATGGTAGCCGTAGGCCGCGCCGGACGAGGAGACGATGATTCGCTGCACGCCATGGGTGACGCAGGCGTCGAGCAGATTGCGGGTGCCCTCGACATCGACGCTGTACTCGAACTGGCGATTGCTGTTTTTGCCCGGAGTAACGATGGAGGCGAGGTGGATCACCACGCGCGGCCGGTGGCGGCCGATGATGGCGGCAACTTCGGGGGCGCGGATATCTGCCGTCTCGTAGCTCACGCCCGGCAGGCTCTGCGACGATTCGCGCAGATCAAGCGCAACGGTTTCAACGTCGCCGCGTGCCGCCAGCGCCGCCACCACCTGGCTGCCGAGGTAGCCCGAGCTGCCGGTGACGAGAACGCCGGCCGGGTTCATGTCGGCGCGCGCCGGCTCCACCAGGTCGACACCGTCAGCCCGGAAACGATATGCCAGATGCCCCACCAGGCGGTGACGATAGCCATGCCGCCGAGGCCGTCAAAGAAATTGAAGATCAGGATCAGGCCCAGCGCCGAATTCTGGATGCCGACCTCGATCGATACCGCGCGCCGGTCGCGCTCGGGCAGGCCGCTGAACTTCGCCGCGAAATAGCCGGTGGAAAGCGCGAGTGCGTTGTGGAGGAATACCGCGATGACGACGAAGCCGACATAGTCGAGGAAGTAGCGCCAGTTGGCCGCCAGCGCGCCAATCACGAACAGGCCGAAAACGCCGATGGAAAAAATCTTCACCGGCTTGTGCGCGCGTTCGACGAACACGGGGAAGCGGTGGCCGGCCCACATGCCGGCGATCATCGGCAGTCCCAGCAGCAGGAACACCGCCAGCAGCATGTCGAAGGGGTCGAGCGCCACCACCTTGAGGATTTGCGCGGTATCGGGATTCAGCCCACCCCACAGCGACAGGTTGAGCGGCGTCATGACGATGGCCACGGCGGTGGACAGCGCGGTCATGGTGATCGATAGCGCAGTGTTGCCCTTGGCGTAATGCGTCAGGAAGTTCGAAATGTTGCCGCCCGGACAGGCCGCCACCAGCATCATGCCCAAAGCGATGCTGGGCGATGGCTGGATCACCATGACCAGCAGGAAGGTGAAGGCCGGCAACAGCAGGAACTGCCCGGCGATGCCGATCAGCACCGGCCTGGGCATGCCCAGCACGGCCTTGAAGTCGGCCAGCTTGAGGTCGAGCGCGACGCCGAACATCACCAGGCCGATGATGGCGTTGAGCGCCCAGAGCGAACCCGGATTGAAGTTCAGTCGAACCAGGTCCATCTCGTTCATGCTGTCGCCTCCGCGCGTGTTGTCGTCAGGCCTTCGGTTCCTCGTGCATCTTCTTGAAATGTATCAGACCCGGCGCCCACATGTGCTTGACCGGATCGACATCGACATGGATCACCGCGCAGCCGCCGGCCGCCAGCGCGCGTTGCAGCGCCGGCTTCAGCTCCTTCGGATCGGAGACGCGCTCGCCGTAGGCGCCCATGCTTTCGCCGAGCTTGTCGAACTTGATCTCGCCGAGGTCGGCCTTGATGGTTTCGTCGGGATCGAGGTGCTTGAAGATCATGGTCTTGATCGGGCGCAGCATGAACTGCTGGTTCATCTTGACCATGCCCCACTGCTTGTCGGCCAGCACGATGTAAATCACCTGCGCCTTGTTCCTCACCGCGGTTTCGACTTCCTGTGAATGGAAACCCATGGCGCCGTCGCCGATGATGCAGCACACCGGCTTGCCCGGACGTGCCAGCGCGGCGGCCACGGCCTGCGAGGTGCCGGCGCCGAGCATGCCGAACTTGAAGGTGGAAATCACCGTGTTGGGCACCGTGACGCGGTGATAGAACATGGCCCAGATCGTCGCGTTGCCGCCGTCGGCAACCAGCACCGAATCGGCCGGGAAGAGTTCCTGGCAGACCGCGCCGATGTGCGCCGGGTGCATCGGCGTGGCCATGTCGGCCAGCGCCTTGTCCCAGCCGGCGCGGTCTTCCTGCATGGTCTTGGTGTAGCCGGCGACGCGGGCGCGGCGGGCATCGAGCCTGATTTCATCCCTGCGCCCTTCCAGTTCGGCGGCCAGCGCTTCCAGGAAGCGCTTGGCGTCGGCGACGACAGCAAGATCGGCCGGCTTGTTCAATCCGATGATGTCGGCATCGATATCGACCTGTATCGTCTTCTGCTCCGACGGATGACGCCAGTAGGGCGGCTTGCCCCACCAGTCGGTTTCGCCGATGCGCGAGCCGAGGATCAGCACCACGTCGGCGTCGTTCCTCACCTTGTGGTTGAGCTTGACGTAGGGCATGGTGATGGCCAGCGGCGAATCCTCACTCAACATGCCGCGCGCCGCCCAACTGGTCGTTACCGGCGCATGCAGCAGCTCGGCGACGCGGCGCAGGGCGTCGTAGGCGTGGCAATGGATGATGCCGCTGCCGGCGTGGATCATCGGCGCGCCCGCCGCGATCAGCCAGTCGGCGGCCTGTGATACCTGCTCGAAAGTCGGCGCTGGCGGCACGGCGTTGCGATACTGGTGCGGCGCCCAGAAGGCGACTTCGGCCTTCTGCTTGCCGTTCATGATGGTCTCCGGCACGTCCAGATGCACCACGCCGGGCCGGCCTTCCCAGCTCTTGCGCAGGGCCTTGCGCATCAGTTCCGGCACGCGGTCGAAGGACGATACCGCCGCGCTCCACTTGCCGATCCTGCCGATCACGCCGCTCTGGTCGAAGCACTGGTAACTGCCGCCGCGATCCGGATACATGATGCTCGGCCGCCGCGCGCTGGTGATCGCCAGCACGCGGTTGCCGTCGGCCTGCTCCACCACCAGGCCGGGCAGCAGGTTGGCGACGCCGGGGCCGTTGCTGGCCATGCAGACGCCGAGCTTGCCGGTCAGCCGCGCGTAGGTGCCGGCCATGTGCGCGGCGCAGGTTTCGTGGCGCGGCGTGACGATCTCGATGCCAAGACGGTGCAAGGCTGAATAGAAACCGAAATAGGTGCCGTCGATGATGCCGAAGACCTTCTCGACGCCTTCCTTCTGCAACATGCGGGCGAGGATTTCGCCGCCGCTGATTTCCGCCATGATCGCCTCCATCCTGTTTTTTTTCCGACACCACGCGGGTGCCGATCCTGATTCAGGGTACCGGCTTGCCGGGCGATCCGGCTTGTCGCAGAATACCAGTCGTTTTGTCATTTCGCGACAGCATGACCGGACGCAATCTCCCCTCGGACACGCCTTCCGCCCGGCCCGGCGACGTCGCCATCGGCGTCGGCGCCGGCTATGCCAGACGCCTGTTCGAACTGGTCGAGCGCTTCGGCCTGCCGCGCGCGGCGCTGCTGCATCACGCCGCTGGCCGCCTGGCGGGCTGGGACCCGGCCCAGCCGCGCATCCCGCTCACCGCGCTGGTCGCCCTGTTCCACGCCGCGCTGAACCTGACCGGCCGCCGCGACCTTGGCCTGGAGTTCGGCCGCCAGGTGCGCCCGGACACCTTCGACGTGCTCGGCTATGCGCTGATGACCTGCCGCAATCTGGGCGAAGCCATTGCCCTGGTACCGCTCTATCGCCGCGTCGTCTTCGACGCGGGCTACAGCGAGACCCGGCTCGCCCGCAGCGGCGACACCGTGAAACTTTCCTGGATCATCCTGCCCGAGGCCAGCCGGGCCGGCCTGCCATATAGCGAGCTGCTGACCGAGTCGCTGATCGCCAGCTGGTTCGGCCTCGGGCGCTGGATCGCCGGTGCCGAGCTGCCCCTGCGCGAGGCGCGCTTCAGCCACCCGGCGCCCGAGGACAGCCAGCCTTTCGCCAGCTTCTTCGCCTGCCCGGTGCGCTTCGGCGCCGGCGAGAACGCCCTGCTGTTCGACGCCGGGCTGCTGGCGCAACCCCTGCTGCGGGCCGATGCCGAGCTCAACCTGGCGATGTGCGACGAAGCGCGCCGCGCCATCGCGCGACGCGGCGGCGCCAATGACATCGGCGCCGCCGTGCGCCAGGCCCTGACGCCGCTGATGCCCAAGTGCGAAGCCACGCTGGCCCATGTCGCCTCCGCCCTCGCGATCACCCCGCGCACCCTGCAGCGCCGTCTCGCCAGCGCCGACTTTTCGTTTCAGGCCATCCTCGATGCCACACGCCGCGAGCTGGCCCAGGTCTACCTGCGCGACGCGGCCTTGTCGGCGCTCGACGTCGCCCTGCTGCTGGGCTATGCCGAGCAGAGCTCGTTCACCCGTGCCTTTCGCGCCTGGTTCGGCACCACGCCATCGGCATGGCGCGGCACGGCGGCAAGCGCGAGCCGCGCCACCAGAGTCGGCGCCGGCAGCACGCCGGCCTAGGCAATGCGCGGCCCCGCGCGCTTGCCCGGCCGCGCGCCGCAGGGGACAATTCCCGCATGCGCCGTACCGCCGGCGCCGACTGTTGAAAGGCCCTTGTGATGCGCGCCCTGCTCGCCCTCATGCTGTTTGCCGCCAGTTCGCTGGCCGCCGCGCTGCCGCTGGAGCGCATCCGGCTGCCGCCGGGCTTTTCCATCGCGCTCTGGGCGCGGGTGGACAATGCGCGCCAGATGGCACTGGGCGCGACAGGCCCGCAGGGCGGCGTGCTTTACGTCGGCTCGCGCGCGGCCGGCAAGGTGCATGCCGTGCGCTTCGACGACGCCTACCGCGCCGGCGAGGTGCTGCGCCTCGCCGAAGGCCTGGAAATGCCCAGCGGCCTGGCCTGGCGCAAGGGCGCGCTGTACGTCGCGGCGGTCAGCCGCATCCTGCGCTATGACGGCATCGACACACGGCTCGCCAACCCGCCCACGCCGGTCGTGGTCACCGACAGCCTGCCCGGCGACCGCCACCACGGCTGGAAGTTCATCGCCTTCGGGCCCGACGGCAAACTCTACGTGCCGGTCGGCGCGCCCTGCAACATCTGCGACCCGGGCGAGCCCTATGCCGCCATCCTGCGCATGAATGCCGATGGCTCTGGCCGCGAGGTCTATGCCCGCGGCGTGAGGAACAGCGTCGGCTTCGACTGGAGCCCGGAGGATGGCACGCTGTGGTTCACCGACAACGGCCGCGACTGGCTGGGCGACGACATGCCGCCCGACGAGCTCAATCGCGCGCCGCGCGCCGGCCTGCATTTCGGCTTCCCGCATTGCCACGGCGGCGACCTGCCCGACACACAGTACGGCGCCGAGCGCGGCTGCCGCGGCTTCGAAGCGCCGGCGCAGAAGCTCGGCCCGCACGTTGCCGGCCTGGGCATGCGCTTTTACACCGGCAGCCAGTTCCCGCCCGAATACCGCAACCAGATCTTCATCGCCGAGCACGGCTCGTGGAACCGCTCCAAGCGCATCGGCTACCGCATCGCGCTGGTGCGCGTGCGGGACGGCCGCGCCGTGGCCTACGAGGATTTCGCCACCGGCTGGCTGCAGGGCGAGGCCGCCTGGGGCCGGCCGGCCGACGTGCTGGTGCTGCCCGACGGCTCGCTGCTGGTGGCCGACGACCACACCGGCGCCATCTACCGCATCCGCTACGGCAAGCCCTGAGGCCCGTTCAGCGCTTGAGGTGGGTGACGTTACTCACCAGGAAATCGGCCAGCCGCTTGTCGTGGTCGACGATGTGGGTGAGGAAGCTGAACTGCTTGCGAAGCAGGTCTGCGTGCTCGGCGAACTTGGGATCGAGCGTGGCGGTTTTCATGCGCTCGACCAGCTGCAGCATCTCGGCATGGACGCGCTTGTGGTCCTCGATGTCGGGGAAGCCCGTGATGCGCATCATGGCTTCCTCGACCGTGAAGTGGAAGCGCAGCAGCTCGTACAGGCGGACCACGATGTAATGCACGATGTGCCATTTGTCGCGGGCCTCGACGGCTTCGATGAGGGCGGCGGCAACCTCCTCGATCTCCCGGTGCTGGTTGTCGATTTCTTCGATGCCGGTGAGGTATTCGGGGTCCATGGTCGCATCCGCGGTTCGCTGAGCGCGGGATTGTAATATGTGACCGGCTGCGCGGCGGGAATGAAACCCGCCCGCCGGCCGTATACCCTGCAGAGAGTTCCATCCGCCGATCCGGCCGGCAACCGCCGCCGCCCGACCATGACCCAGCGCGACGCCATCATTGCCGAGATTCCCCGCCTGCGGCGTTACGCGCGGGCGCTCACCGGCGCCCAGGACGCCGCCGACGACCTGGTGCAGGACACCCTGGAGCGGGCGCTGGAGAAATGGCGCCTGTGGCGCCCCGGGCAGGCATTGCGCCCCTGGCTGTTTTCGATCATGCACAACATCCACGTCGATGGCCGCCGCCGCGACGCCCGCATCGACTACCGCGACGAGGCCGAGCTGCAACTGCCCGAGCAGCGCGCCAGCCAGGCCGACGGTCTCGCCCTGCGCGACCTCGACCGCGCGCTGGCCCTGCTGCCGGCCGAACAGCGCGAGGTGCTGTTGCTGGTCGGCCTCGAAGAACTCAGCTACGCCGAGGTCGCGCGCGCCCTCGGCATACCGCAGGGCACGGTGATGTCGCGCCTGTCGCGCGCCCGCGCCCGCTTCCGTGCGGTGCTGGCCGGCGAAGCCCCGCCGCTGCTGAAAGTGGTCAGTCCATGAGCCTGCCGATAGCCGAAGACGAACTGCAGGCCTATGCCGATGGCCGGCTCGACCCCGCCCGCGCCGCACAGGTGGAAGCCTGGCTTGCCACCCACCCCGAGCGCCGAGCCCAGACCGAGGAATGGCGTGCCCAGTCGGCGGCCCTGCACCGTGCCTACGACGCCGTGCTCGACGAGCCACTGCCGGCGCGGCTGCTGCCGGCGGCCAACGCCCCGCGCTGGCTCGATCTGCGCAGGCTGGCCGTGGTCGCCTGGATCGGCCTTGGCGTGATCATCGGCTTCACCCTGCGCGACCAGACCCTTCCGGCGCCTGGCGCCGGCACCGCCGCGCCCGCCCAGGCGGCGCTGCCGCGACAGGCGGCGATTGCCCACGCCGTCTTCGCCCCCGAGCTGCGCCATCCGGTCGAAGTCGGCGCCGAACAGGAAGCCCACCTCGTGGCCTGGCTGTCAAAGCGCCTGGGCGCGGCGCTGAAGGCGCCACGGCTCGACGGCGCCGGCTACCGGCTGGTTGGCGGCCGCCTGCTGGCCGGCGACAACGGCGAAGTCGCCCAGTTCATGTACGAAAACGCCGAACGCCAGCGCCTCACGCTGTATGTGCGCCGCGAGGCCCCGGCTGGCGGCGCCACGGCTTTCCGCTATGCGCAGGAGAAGGGGCTCGACGTCTTCTACTGGACCGACAGCCGTTTCGGCTATGCGCTTTCCGGCGCCACCGGTCGCGAAGCGATGCTGGCGCTGGGCCGGCAGGTCCATGCCCAGTTTGGCGGCTGAACCCCGTACAAGTACTTATTGCATCGCAATAACAGCGCAGTAACATAGCGGCGATCTCCTGCCGGGCCCCGCCATGACCTCCATTTCCACAGACGCCACCGACTACATCGAGAACCGCACCTTCGACGAAATCCAGGTCGGCGACAGTGCCAGCCTGGTGCGCACCCTGCGCCAGGACGACATCCAGATGTACGCCATCATGTCCGGCGACATCAACCCCTCGCACGTCGACCCGGAGTACGCGCATTCCTCGATGCTGCGCGAGGTCATCGCCCACGGCATGTGGGGCGGTGCCCTGATCTCCAATGTGCTGGGCACCCAGTTTCCCGGGCCGGGCACGGTGTATGTCGACCAGACCCTGCATTTCGCCCGCCAGGTGCGCGTCGGCGACACGCTGACGGTGGTCATCACCTGCGAAAAGAAGTTCCCGCGCAACCACCACATCATCTTCGACTGCTGCTGCACCAACCAGGACGGGCAGAAGGTGATCACCGGCACCGCCGAGGTGCTGGCACCGGTCGAGAAGGTGCGCCGGCCGAAGGTCAACCTGCCCGAGTTCAAGCTGTCGGCGACGCGCAAGGCGCGCTTCGAGCACCTGATGGAAATCACCCGCGGCCTGTCGCCGGTGTCGATGGCCGTCGCCCACCCCTGCGACGGTGAGTCGCTCAAGGGTGCGCTGCAGGCGCGCGACCGCGGCCTGATCATCCCCACCCTGGTCGGCCCCGAAGAGAAAATCCGCCAGGTTGCCGCCGCCCACCAGCTCGACCTCCAGGGCTGCACGCTGATCAACGTGCCGCACAGCCACGCCGCCGCCGAGGTGGCCGTCTCGCTGGCGCGCGAAGGCCAGGTCGAGGCGCTGATGAAGGGCTCGCTGCACACCGACGAGCTGATGGCCGAGGTGGTGGACAAATCCACCGGCCTGCGCACCGCCCGCCGCATCAGCCATGTCTTCCTGATGGACGTGCCGACCTACCCGCGCCTGCTGTTCATCACCGACGCGGCGGTGAATGTGGCGCCCGACCTCGAAGACAAGGTCGACATCGTGCAGAACGCCATCGACCTGGCACGCATGCTCAAGATCGACGACCCCAAGGTGGCCATCCTCGCTGCCGTGGAAACCGTGAATCCGAAGATGCAGGCGACCCTGGACGCCGCCGCGCTGTGCAAGATGGCCGACCGCGGCCAGATCGCCGGCGGCCTGCTCGACGGCCCGCTGGCCTTCGACAACGCCGTCTCGGTAGTCGCCGCGCGCACCAAGGGCATCAAATCGGTGGTCGCCGGCCAGGCCGACATCCTGCTGGTGCCCGACATCGAATCCGGCAACATGCTGGCCAAGCAGCTCGAATACCTCGCCGACGCCCTGACCGCCGGCATCGTCCTCGGCGCCCGGGTGCCGATCGTGCTGACCAGCCGCGCCGACTCCGCCGAGACGCGCACCGCTTCCACCGCCGTGGCGGCGGTCATGGCCCACGCCCGGCGCAGGAAATCCTGACATGGCCGACGCACTGCTCACCCTCAACGCCGGCTCGTCCTCGATCAAGTTCGCGCTTTTCGCGCGTGCCGCCGACGTGCCGCAGCGGCCCGAGCTGGTCGGCCAGATCGACGGCATCGGTGCTGCCGGCCAGACCGCGCACCTCAAGGCCCGCGATGCCGCCGGCGCCCTGCTCGACGACAGCGACATCGACCTCGACGCGCCGGGCCTGAGCCCGCACCAGGCCGCCCTGCGCCTGCTGGTGGAATGGCTGCACGGCCATGAATCCGGCTGGCGCATCGCCGGCGTCGGCCATCGCGTGGTGCATGGCGCCCAGCGCTTTTCGCAACCGGTGGTGCTGGACGCCGAGATGGTCGATACCCTGCGCGGCTTCGTGCCGCTCGCACCCTTGCACCAGCCGCACAACCTCGCCGGCATCGAGGCCATGGGCGCCGCCCTGACGGGCGTGCCGCAGGTGGCCTGTTTCGACACCGCCTTCCATCGCAGCCAGCCCGAGCTGGCGCAGCTGTTCGCCCTGCCGCGCAAATACACCGCCGAAGGCGTGCGCCGCTACGGCTTCCACGGCCTGTCCTACGAGTACATCGCCGAAGCCCTGCCCGATGTGCTCGGCACGGCGCGTGCCGGCGGCCGGGTGATTGTCGCCCACCTCGGCAACGGCGCCTCGATGTGCGCCATGCGGGGCCTGAAGAGCGTCGCCTCGACCATGGGCTTCACCGCCATCGACGGCCTCATGATGGGCACCCGCAGCGGCGCCATCGACCCCGGCGTGCTCCTCTACCTGATGGAAAACCACGGCATGGACGCCACCGCGCTGACCAAACTGCTGTACAAGGACTCCGGCCTGCTCGGCGTTTCCGGCCTGAGCGGCGACATGCGCGTGCTGCTCGACTCCGCCGCGCCCGAGGCGCGCGAGGCCGTCGAGCTATTCTGCTACCGCATCCAGCGCGAGCTCGGCTCGCTCGCCGCCGCGCTCGGCGGGCTGGACGCACTGGTGTTCACCGGCGGCATCGGCGAGCACGGCGCCGCAGTGCGGGCAAAAGTCTGCGAGGGGCTGGGTTGGCTGGGCGTCGCGCTGGACGGCGCGGCGAATGCCGCGAACGGCGCCATCGTCTCCGGCGCGGCCAGCGACGTCGCCGTCTGCGTCATTCCCACCAACGAGGAATGGATCATCGCCCGGCACACCGCACGCCTGCTGGCCTGAGGCGCCGACGATCCCGCCGGCGGGGTTCCGGCGTCCCGCCAGCGCCGACTTTTTGCAGGGTCCGCCCCGGCTACGGGCCTTTCGCCAAAACCATATCGCCATTAGGGCTGAGCGGGCACTTTCACCCCGGCATCGACGCTTAGGTGCGATCACGCCACCGAACGGGGGCCAAGCAAAACTCGACCCAAAGCAAGCTCAACGCATGTCTGGAAAAGGGGCGGCATCCCCCTGTTTTTCTTCCGCTTTCCACCACGTAAAACATACTATATCTAGTAGGGCGTGTTCAGCATCCGTACTAGCGCAAACCCCAATAGACTGTTTTTATTACGAAAAAATTTTTTGCTTTTCATCACATCGAGCCGGGGGTATGCTTCGTCGCTCGCCGGAACCAAAAAACAGACCCGTCACACGGAAGAGGCCATGACCACGACAACAAATAATACCGAGGAAACAAGTACATACGAGCACACCGGGCAGATGGGCCTGCCCCTGCCACAAGAAATTTCGGGTGAAGTCCTGATCGAGAAGTACGCCAAGGGTTCCGAGCGCGACGTGAGGGACGTGCGCGCCCGCGTTGCCCGCGCCCTGGCCTCGATCGAAGCCGAAGACAAGCGCGCCTACTGGGAAGCACGCTTCCTCGACGCCCAGGAAAACGGCTTCGTGCCGGCCGGCCGCATCAACTCCGCCGCCGGCACCGATTTGTGCGCAACGCTGATCAACTGCTTCGTGCAGCCGGTGGGCGATTCGATTTCCGAGATCGTCGACGGCCGCCCCGGCATCTACACGGCGCTCCTGCAGGCCGCCGAGACCATGCGCCGCGGCGGCGGCGTCGGCTATGACTTCTCCTCCATCCGCCCGATTGGCGCCCACGTCAAGGGCACCCAGTCGCGCGCCTCCGGCCCGGTCTCCTACATGCGCGTCTTCGACCGCTCCTGCGAGACCGTCGAATCCGCAGGCAGCCGTCGCGGCGCCCAGATGGGCGTGCTGCGCTGCGACCACCCGGACATCGAGGAATTCATCCACGCCAAGGATGCCGGCGACCTGACCAATTTCAACATCTCGGTCGGCGTCACCGATCCCTTCATGCAGGCCGTGGAAGCCGACGGCGATGTCGAGCTGACCCACCGTGCCGCACCCTCGCCCGATGCCCTGGCGGCCGGCGCCTACCAGCGCAACGACGGCATGTGGGTCTATCGCAAGATCCGCGCGCGTGACCTGTGGGACCAGGTCATGCGGTCCACCTACGACCATGCCGAGCCGGGGATACTCTTCCTCGACCGCATGAACAAGGACAACAACCTTTACTACTGCGAGACCATCGAGGCCACCAACCCCTGCGCCGAGCAGCCGCTGCCGCCGTACGGCTGCTGCTGCCTGGGCTCGATCAACCTGACGCTGTTCGTCAAGGATCCGTTCGGCAAGAAGCCCAGCTTCGACTTCGCCGCCTTCGGCAAGGTGATCGACACCTCGGTGCGCATGCTCGACAACGTGCTCGATGCCACCCACTGGCCGCTGGAACAGCAACTCAAGGAAGCGCAGAACAAGCGCCGCGTCGGCCTCGGCTTCACCGGCCTGGGCGACGCGCTGATCATGCTCAAGCTGCGCTATGACACCGATGGCGCGCGTGACATGGGCGCCAAGATCTCCGAGTACATGCGCGATCGCGCCTACCAGTACTCGGTCGAGCTGGCCCGTGAGCGCGGCGCCTTCCCGCTGTTCAACGCCGACATGTACCTCTCCGGCGGCAACTTCGCCTCGCGCCTGCCGCAGGAGATCAAGGACCAGATCCGCAAGCACGGCCTGCGCAACTCGCACCTGCTGTCGATCGCGCCCACCGGCACGATATCCCTGGCCTTCGCCGACAATGCCTCGAACGGCATCGAGCCGCCCTTCTCCTGGACCTACACGCGCAAGAAGCGCATGGTGGACGGCACCTTCAAGGAATACGCGGTCGAGGATTACGCCTGGCGCCTGTACAAGCACCAGGGCGGCGACATCTCCAAGCTGCCCGAGTACTTCGTCACCGCGCTTGAGATCTCCGCCCAGGCGCACGAGCGCATGGTGGCGGCCGTCGCGCCCTTCGTCGACACCTCGATCTCGAAGACGGTGAATGTACCGGCCGACTACCCCTACGCCGACTTCGAAGACCTCTACATGGTCGCCTGGAAGTCCGGCCTCAAGGGTCTCGCCACCTACCGGCCCAATTCGGTACTGGGCAGCGTGCTGTCGGTGGCACCGGTGGCGGAAGTGGCGCAGAAGCAGCCGCAGGACGTGACCATCGACCACGCCAACCGCCGCCTGTCGATCGGCGCCCTGCCCGCCCCGGTGCTGGCCAGCCTGCGCTGGCCCGGCCGTCCGCGCATGGCCGACGGCAACACCGCCTGGACCTACATGATCGAGGCGCCGCACGGCGAGTTCGCCCTCTTCGTCGGCCAGATCGAAAACGACATGGGGCGCAACGTGCCCTTCGAGGTCTGGGTCAACGGCACCGAACAGCCACGCGGCATCGGCGCCGTGGCCAAGACCCTGTCGATGGACATGCGCGCCAACGACAAGGCCTGGCTCAAGCTCAAGCTTGACGCCCTGGCCCGTACCCAGGACGACGACGCCTTCGAACTGCCGATGCCGCCCAACGGCGAGCGCAAGCTGGTCCCCGGCGTGGTCTCGGCGCTGGCCCAGGTAGTGCGCTACCGCTGCGAAAAACTCGGCGCGCTCGACGGCACCGAGGCGACGCCGGTGATCGACTGCATGTTCAGCCGCGACGAACCCAAGACCGGCACCGACGGCACGCTGTCATGGACCGTCGATGTGGTGAACCCCGCCGCCAGCGAGGAATTCATCCTTGGCCTCAAGGAAATCACCCTCCCCGACGGCGTCACCCGACCCTACTCGGTGTGGCTCTCCGGCCACTACCCGCGCGCCCTGGACGGCCTCACCCGCCTGCTTTCGCTCGACATGCGCGTGCTTGATCCGGCCTGGATCGGCATGAAGCTGCGCAAACTGCTGAATTACGCCGAGCCGCTGGGCGACTTCATGGCCCGTGTGCCCGGTTCCAGCAAGCAGCAGAACTGGCCCTCGACCGTGGCCTACATCGCGCGCCTGATCATGCACCGCTACGCCATGCTCGGCATCCTCGACGAAAACGGCTACCCGACGCGGGAAATGGGCATCCTTGAGGTTCCCGAGCAGAAGAACGGCGGCGTCAAGGTGATGCAGGGCTCGCTGTGCAGCGAGTGCGGCAACTACACGGTGATCCGCAAGGACGGCTGCGATTTCTGCTCCGCCTGCGGCGCAGTGGGCAGCTGCGGCTAAGCTCCCCGTCACACGGAACGAGCCCCGGCGCCGCAAGGCAGCCGGGGCTTTTTTTCGCCGTGGCGCTGGCGCCGACTTTCTCTGGCAGGCGGACAAGCGCCCCCGCTTGACCGTATTTTCTGGTTGCAATCAGATGGCAACCATCATGATCAACAGTATGTTTACTATGAATTAAACATACTTTTTTCGTTGCATTTTTTGTTGCAATCAAGCTACACTGACGGCATGAAGCTGAGCCTCGAAGAACTTCGCCGCGCTCTGGCCGGCCGCCCCCGTTCGGGCAGCACGGAACTGTGCCGCCAGTTCAAGGGTATCAACCGGTCGACGCTGTCGCGGCTGCTGGCCCGCATCGACGACGAAGTGATACGTCGCGGCGGCTCCCGGCGCACCCGCTATGCCCTGCGGCGCCCGTTGCGTGGACGCAAGCTATCGCTCCCGCTGTACCGGATCGACGCCGAGGGCGGCGGGCATGTCACCGGCTTCCTTGATCTCGCCTACCCACACGGCAGCGCGTTGAGTTTCGCCGAAGCGTCGGCCTGGCCGCTGGAACATGGCGACATGAGCGACGGCTGGTTCGATGGCCTGCCCTATTTCCTGCTCGACATGCGTCCGCAGGGTTTTCTCGGTCGCAACTTCGCCCATCTCAACTGGAAAACGCTGGAGGTGCCCGAGACGCTCAACGACTGGTCGGACGACGACGTGGCCCATGCTCTGGCCACTCGCGGCGACGACCTGAGCGGCGACCTGATCCTCGGCGACCGGGCCTATCAGCAGCATCTCGATGGCCGCCCGGACTGGGAATCGCGCCTGATTCGCGCCAACCGGCTGCCCGTGGCCTACCCCGAGTTGGCCCGGCTGGCCCTGGCGCAAGGCCTGGCCGGTTCATCAGCAGCCGGCGAGTTCCCGAAATTCACCGCCGTGCGCGAAATCGACGGAGCGCCCGCCGCAGTGATCGTCAAGTTCTCCGGCGCCGACGATTCGGCGGCGGTCCGGCGCTGGGCAGACCTGCTGGTCTGCGAGCACCTGGCACTGGAAGCCCTGCCCGCCGAACTCGGTATTCCGGCGGCGCGAAGCACGCTCCATCAGCACGATGGCCGGACCTTTCTCGAAGTCATTCGCTTCGATCGCCGGGGCGCGCACGGCAGGCTGGGGCTATGTTCGCTGGCCTCCATCAACGGCGCACTGCTGGGCAAGAGCGGCCGACCGTGGCCGGCGATTGCCGAAGCGCTGCAGCGGGCCGGCTGGCTCGATGCGGAGTCGGTAAGCCAGGTCAGACGCCTGTGGTGGTTCGGCAAGCTGATCGCCAACACCGACATGCACGAAGGCAACCTTTCCTTCCATCCCGGCCTCGCCCTCGCCCCGGCCTACGACATGCTGCCAATGCTTTACGCCCCGCAGCGCGGCGGCGAAGTGCCGCCGCAAAACTTCGCACCTGCCCTGCCCCTGCCAACGGAGGCGGCAGACTGGCAACTTGCCGCCCAGGCCGCCATTGCCTATTGGCGACGATGTGCGCAAGACATGAGGATCAGCGCCGAGTTCCGGGCTGTCTGCCACGACAATATCGCCCTGCTTGAGATGGCAGCGCAACGAGCCTGAGGCGTTCGCCCGAGGACAAGCGGGAGCAGGCTTCGAACAAATGCCGACCTGACAGCGCCGACCTATGTCCGCACTATCCTCTCGTCGGACAGCGCCAGCCGATCCACCAGAGAATGCAGCAGGGCGGTGGCGACGCCGAGCTGGCAGTTCTTGCTGGTTTCCTTGATCGCGCCGAGCGGGAATTCGGCGATCAGGGCGTCGTTCTTGGTTTCGGCGGTGGCCTGGCGCGGCATGTGGCCATCTTTCATGTAGGCCATCTCGCCAAAGTATTCGCCGGCGTGCAGCAGGTTGAGCAGGCGCCCCTGCTTGGTCACCGTCGCCTCGCCGCTGGCGAGGAAGAACAGACTGCCCCCCTCCTCACCCTCGCGCATCAACACGGTGCGCGCCGGCACCCGCCGCCACTCGGCGGCATAGGCCAGTTCCCAGATTTCGGCATCGCTGAGCGAGCCCAGCATTTCGATGCGGCGCAGGCCGGCAAAGCGCTCGATGTCCGGGATGGCGTTGCGCGAGGCGCTGAGGCTGCCGACATCGGCAATGTCCAGGGCCAGATCGGCCCACGAGGGATAGCGGTCCTCCTGCTTCTTTTGCAGCATGCGCAGGACAAAGCGGTCGACGCCGGCGGAAAGCTCGGGGCGCAGCCGGCTCGGCGGTTCCGGATCCTGCATTGCGATCTTGGCAAACAGCTCGGCGATGCTGCGGCCGATGAAGGGGCGCTGGCCGGTAAACAGCTCGTAGAGCACCACGCCGAGCGCGAACATGTCGCTGTGGAAACCGAGCTGGCCACCGTTGATCTGCTCGGGAGCCATGTAGCCGGGCGAACCGATGTTGGTGATCTGGGTTTTCTCGGCGTTATGCAGATAGGCGGCGCCGAAATCGACGATCTTGATGTTGGTGCCGCTGTCGACCATGATGTTGGCCGGCTTGATGTCGCGGTGGATCACGCCCTGGCGGAAGGCATAGTCGAGCGCGCCGCAGGCCTTGAAGGCCATCTCGATCGATTTTTCCACGGGCAGCATGTCGCCCGGCGGCACGAACTGCGCCAGGTCGCCACCGCCCACGTATTCCAGCGCAATATAGCCGGTGTCTTCATCGACGGCGGCATCGAGGATGGCGGCGATATGCGGATGGGCCAGCTTGCCGGCCAGCGAAGCCTCGGTGAGGAACTGCTTGAGGCGCTTCTTGTTCTGCATGGTCGCCGTGACGATCTCGGGATCGAAGACCTTGAGCGCGACCTGCTCGCCGGAAAAGCGGTCCTCGGCGAGATACACCGTACCGCTGGCGCCGTTGCCCAGCTTCTTTACGGGCTGATACTTTCCGTAGGACTTTGGCATGCTCGCTCCCCGGCTCCGGTGATGGCCGAATCCGGAATATACACGGCTGTTGCCGACTGCCGCGCTGCGGTGCGGGCAAACCCCGGGGCAGCGCCACCGGCATTCGCTTTAGAATCGCCCCAACCCTGCCGGCTGCTCTCTTTCCATGTCACCGCAAAAAACCTGCCGCGCCCTGCTGGGCGCCCTGGGCGCCATTGCCTGCTGCCTCATCACCCCGCTCCCCGCCGGCGCCGCCGATGCCGGCGCGTTGCGCATCGGTGGCACCGGCAATGCGCTCGGCGCCATGCGCCTGATTGCCGCTGAATTCAACCGGGCCCACCCGCAGTACAAGGTCGAGGTGCTGGTCAGCATCGGCAGCAGCGGCGGCATTCGCGCCGTGCCCGGGGGAGCCATCCAGATCGGCCTTGCCACGCGCCTGCCCAGGGCCGACGAAGCGGCGGAAACGCTCACCGTTATCGAGTTTGCGCGCACGCCTACCGTGTTCGTGGTGCGCAACACCAGCCCGGTGCGGGCGATTACGCGGCGCGAAGTCGCCGACATCTACGCCGGGCGCAAGACCACCTGGCCCGACGGCGAACGCATCCGCCCGGTGATGCGCCAGCCCGGCGATGACAACACGCAGCAGGTGGCCGGCCTGGACCCTGAAATTGCCCAGGCGCTCAAGCTCGCCGAAAAACGCCCGGGCCTCAGTTTTGCGTCAAACGACCAGGAAGCCGCCGACAAGCTGGAATCCGTGCAGGGCAGCTTCGGCATCAGTACCCTCGGCCTGCTTCAATCCGAGGGTCGCAAACTGCGCGCCCTGACCCTCGACGGCATTCCGCCAAGCCTGGAAAATGCCCGGGCCGGACGCTATCCGCTGCTCAAGCGACTGTACCTGATCCTGCCCACCGCGCCGGCCCCGGGGGCGCGCGAGTTTGTCACCTTCGTCCAGTCGCCCGCCGGGCGCGGCATCCTGGAACGTACCGGGCACACGATTCCCTGACGGCAACGCCATGCCAAATCCGATTGCCCGCCTGGAACGCAGCATCCGGCGCTTCGCGCTGGCCGTCGCGGTGCTGGTCGCCCTCGCCGTCCCGGCCGTCTATGGACTCCAGCTGCATCGCGATCTGGCGGCTTCCCTGCTGTTCAAGGCCCAGGTGAAGGCCGCCGCGCTGACCGAGTCGATCGCCGCCAACCCGACCACCTGGATGTACGCCGAAAACCGCCTCAACGGGCTGGTCGCCCGCGAGCGCATTCCCCTGCTCGACGAGCTGATCGAGGTTCACGGCCGTGACGGCGCCCGCATCACGGCCACCGGCAGCATGCCATCGTCACCGGTGATGAGCCGTAGCTATCCGCTGCACGATGCCGGAGAACCCGTCGGCTACATCCGCGTAACCGGCATCCTGCGCCCGCTGCTGGCCGAGCTGGCTGCCGCGGCCGTGCTGGGCCTGATCCTCGCCGGCCTGGTGCACCTGGTGCTCAAGCATCTCCCGCTGCGCGCACTGACGCGTGCCACGGCGGCGCTCGCCGCCAGCGAGCGACGCTTCCGCAGCATTTTCGAGAACGTGCCGAACATCGCCGTGCAAGGCTATGACACGCACGGCCAGGTGATCTACTGGAACGCCGCCAGCGAAAGGATCTACGGCTACCCGGCAGGCGAAGCGCTGGGCAGGGGCATCGAATCGCTGATCGTGCCGGCGGAGCAGCGTGCCGCGGCGCTGGCGGCCATCGCCGGCGTCGCCGCCGGCGGCGAGCCGCTGCCCTCGGCGGAAGTGACCCGGGTGCGCCGCGACGGCACGCCGCTCGAGGTGTTCTCCAACCAGGTGGTGCTGGCCGACGCCGACGGCCGCCGCAACATGTACAACCTCGACATCGAACTCACCGAACTCAAACGCGTCGAGGCCGAGCTGCGCGAGTACCAGACCCGCCTGGAACAGAAAGTGGAGCAACGCACCCAGGCACTTTCGATCGCCAAGCAGGCTGCCGAAGCGGCAAGCCGCGCCAAAAGCGAATTCCTCGCCAACATGAGCCATGAGCTGCGCACGCCGATGAACGCGATCATGGGCATGACCGGGCTGGCCCTGCGTCGCGCCGACGATCCCAAGCTGCGCGAACACCTGAAGCGGATCGACCAGGCGAGCCGGCACCTGCTTGAGCTGGTTACCGGCATCCTCGACCTTTCGCGCATCGAGGCGGAACGCCTCAACCTCGACCAGAAGGATTTCACGCTCGACCAGGTCTGGCAGGATGTGCGCGGCATGGTCCAGGACCGCCTCGGCGAGAAAGGCCTGCAACTGGCGCTCGACGCCGCCACCGGCGTGCTGGCCATGCCGCTGCGCGGTGATCCGCTGCGCCTGGGCCAGATACTGCTCAACCTGATCGACAACGCGATCAAGTTCACCGATCGCGGCGGCATCCGCGTGCACTTCGCCAGCCGCGACGAAACGTCGCTGGAGATCGGCCTGCGCATCGACGTCCAGGACAGCGGCATCGGCATCGCGGCCGCCGACCTCGACCGCATCTTCGACTCCTTCGAGCAGGCCGACAACTCGATGACCCGGCGCCATGGCGGTACCGGCCTGGGCCTGACGATCAGCCGCCAGCTGGCGCGCCTGATGGCAGGCGACCTCACGGTTTCCAGCCAGCCGGGGCACGGCAGCACCTTCAGCCTTGCCGTGCGCCTTGCCCGGGCCACGCCGTCCCCTGCCGCCCCCCGCGCCCTGTCACACGACGCCTGGCGCCAGCGCCTCGCCCGGTTCGCCGGCACACGCGTGCTGCTGGCCGAGGACGACCCGGCGAATCGCCAGGTGGTGCATGACCTGCTGGAACTGGTCGGCATCACCGTCGATCTGGCGGAGAACGGCCAGCAGGCGGTGGAATTCGCGGCCCGACGCCCCTACCGCCTGATCCTCCTCGACCTGCACATGCCGGTCACCAACGGCATCGATGCGGCGCGGGCAATCCGCGCCATGCCCGGCTACGCCGCGACCCCGATCCTGGCCCTCACCGCCAATGCCAGCGAGGAAGCGCGCGAACAATGCCTCGCGGTCGGCATCAATGAACACCTTGCCAAGCCGATCACCATGGAGCATCTCTATGCCACTGTGCTTAACTGGCTGGAGAACGGCACCACCGCTGCGTGATCGCCGTACCGCCAGCGCCGACTTTGCCGGAGGCCGGCAGCGGCGAGGATGGCGAAACTCCCGGTAACCTCAGGCGCGACGCGACGAGACCGCGATGCCGGCGATGATCAGAAGGAAGGCCTGGCCGTGGTAAGGCTGCGGCCATTCGCCGATCACCAGCACCGACAGCACGGCGGCGATCAGCGGTGTCAGGTTGTAGAAGATCGCGGCGATTGCCGGCCCGGCTTCGGCCACCGCCAGACCCCAGAAACGGTAGGCAATCACCGAGGGGCCGACGGCGATGAAGACGATGGTGGCCATCAGCCCCGCGTTCCAGTCCGGCGTGATCGAGGGCGCCACGAACTCGCCCAGCCCGGCGGCGCCAAAGCCGATGCAAACGCCGAACAGGCACTGGGCAAACAGGAATTCGGCCCAGTTCCACGCCGGCCGCGCCGCGCCGACCATGTTGGCCGGCGGCCGCGCCAGCATCCAGCTGTACAGCGCCCAGCCGGCGATGGCCAGCACCATCAGCAGGTCACCCTCGACCAGCTGGATGCGCAGCAGGGCGTCGAGGTCGCCCCGCGAAACCACCGTCAGCACGCCTGCCAGCGACAGCGCAGCGCCGGCCAGTTGCGCCCGCGTCGGATGAACGCGATAGAACAGGACACCGAGAATCATCGACCACAGCGGCAGGCTGGCGGCGATCAGCGTCACATTCACCGGCGTGCTGGTGCGCAGGGCCAGGTACTGCAGGCCGTTGTAGGCGCCAATGCCGATCAGGCCGAGCACGCCGAGATACAGCCAGCGTTCGCCGACCTGCCCGCGCGCCCTGGCGCTGGCGACGACGCGCCAGCCCAGCGGCAGCAGGATCAGCATCGCCAGCCCCCAGCGCAGTGCGTTCAGCCACAATGGGCCGATGCTGTTGATGGCCAGGCGCGCAAACACGGCATTGGCTGCCCAGAGCACGGGCGGCACGATCAGCAGGGCTATCAGGCGCCAGGACAGATGCATGGAAGGTGTTGCCGCGGGCAGGACGGCCGCGGCGCTCAGGCCGCGGCGGCCGCGCCGCCGCCGAGCCCTTCGAGGCGCCGCAGCCAGTCGAGCACGGCGGCGGCCGTCTGCTCCGGCTGCTCGAAGGGAAACAGGTGGCTGCCCTCGATCCAGCCGATGCGTCCCTGGCATAGGCGCTCGGTTGCCGCCAGGCCGACCTGGCGTACCTCGCGCGAACGCGTACCGGCAAGGAAGGCTACCGGCCCGCCGGGCGGATGGGCGCGCAGATAAGGCACCAGGCGATGCGGCACGGTGGCATAGATCGAGGCTTCGATCTCGGGGCGAAAGCGCAGCCGCAGTGCCGCCGTCGGGCCGGTGGCCGGATCGGGCTCGGTGCCATGGCGGACATAGTCGTCGAGCACCCCGGCATGCCAGCGGGCAAAAATGGACTTGGCGGCAAAATGGCTGCGGACCTCGCCCAGGCTTGCCCAGCGGTCGCGTCGCTTCAGCGCGGCGGCGGCCGGCGAGACCCGCGGCATCTGGCCGACGGCCTTGACCATGCCGACCACTCCGGACTTCCAGCCATGGATGATCGGCGCATCGAGGACGACGATGCCGCGCACGCGGTTTGGACGCTGCCCGGCCGCCAGCAGGCTGAGGTAGCCGCCCATCGAATGCCCGACCAGCCAGACGCGCGCCGGGGCAAGGCTGTCGATCAGCGTCGTCAGCTGGCGCGTCATGCCCTGCCAGCGCTTGTCGACCGAATACTGCGGATCGTGACCGAAGTGTTCGACCGCCGCCACCTCGTGACCGGCGTCGCGCCACAGGGCGAACAATCGGTTGTAGGTAAAGGCGCCGAAGCTGTTGGCGTGGGAAAAAACGATCACACCGTGTCCCCGGGCAGGCGGTGGCTGCCGGCCCAGGCGCGCTTGGCGGCGGGGCTAAGGCGCTTCAGGCGGTATTCCGCGCGGCTGGCGGCGGCACGGTCGTCGCAGGGCTCGGCGGCCACCAGGCGGCGCGGCGGATGGAAGCGCATGTAGCGGGCCCCGCGTCCGCTGCGGTGGGCGGCAAAGCGGGCCGCGAGGTCGACGGTAATGCCGGTGTAAAGGCTGCCGTCCACGCACTCGATCATGTAGACGAACCAGGTTTGCCGCGCTGCCACGCGATCAGTCCGGCCCGGGGCCCATCCAGACCAGCATCACCTGGCCCTGCGCTTCCGCCAGGCGAGCCAGCTCGGCGAGCTCCAGCAACCAGTCGTAGGCGCTTTCGACGTCCCAGCCCTGGGCTTCGAACTCTTCGATGGCGGCAAGCTCCTCGGCCAGCGGGTCAAGCTGGTCCTCCTCGATGCCGGCCAGGCGCTCGAGCAGTTCGTCGGCAAGGCGCAGCACGCAGGCGCCCTCGTCGGCGACGAACACCGGCTCGTAGCCGGAAAGCGCCAGGTCGAGCTCATCGCCGGTGAGCAGGCAGTGCAGCTCCGCCACCATGCGGGTGTCGATGCCGTGGCGCTCCACGCCGCTCCATTCCACGAGCGGTCGCGGCGATTCACCAACGGCGGCAATGTCGTCCTCCTCGGCGGCGACGATGTGGGTCGATAAGCCCAATGTCTGTTCTTATGTGATCCTGGGACGCCCGATCATAACGGAAACCTGCCCCACGGAGGCAAGCGGAATCACGGCGCCGCGCCAGCCGGCGCACGGGCGGGCCGCGGAGCGGGCTAGAACAGGCTGCCGACGACGAAGCGGTCGCGGGCGGCAAGGCGCTCCAGGCCGCGCGTGACTTCGAGCGAAGCGCCCCACTTCATGATGTGGGCGAGGAATGTGGTCAGGGCGTGCGACAGCGCGTAACCGGTCTCGGTCCATTCGCGGCGGAACTCGTCGAAGCGCACGGTCTTGGCCGACAGGCGCCCGCTCTTCATCGGCACCAGCGTGACCTGGTCGCCCTTGTGGCGAATGACGATGGCGGTGGTGCGCTTGCCGTTGATGACGACCACGGTACTCTCCCGGTTGGCGGCGACTGGGCGGCACTATAGCTGCCCGGCATGGGCCGCGAGCGCCGGAAAAAGCGCGTTTTTGCCCGCCTTGGGCGGTTTTCAGGCGCGCGCTTCGAGCGCTTCCCAGCGCACCAGGGCGGCATCGATCTCGCTGTCGAGCATCGCCAGCCGCTCCTGAGCCTGGCGCTGCAGCTCGACCGGTTCACGGTAGAAGGCCGGATCGGCCAGCCGCGCCTGCAGCATTGCCTGTTCGGCCTCCAGTGCGGCAATCCGTTCCGGCAACTGCTGCAGTTCCTTTTGCTCCTTGTAGCTGAGCTTCTGCCGGGCCGCCGACGGCAACCCGGCCGCTGCCAGCGGCCCCGGCGTTGCCGCCACGCCACCGCCGCGCGGCGAACCCGCCGGCGCTTTCGCGCCTGCCGCGAGGCCGGCGCCCGGCGGCTGGCGCTGGCGCAGCCAGTCGCTGTAGCCGCCGACATACTCCTTCCAGCATCCGTCGCCCGCGCTGGCGATGGTCTGGGTGACGACGTTGTCGAGGAAGGCACGATCGTGGCTGACGAGGAAGACGGTGCCGTCGAAATCCTGCAGCAGGGCTTCGAGCAGTTCCAGGGTGTCGATGTCGAGATCGTTGGTTGGCTCGTCGAGCACCAGCACGTTGGCGGGCCGCGCGAACAGGCGCGCCAGCAGCAGTCGATTGCGCTCGCCGCCGGACAGCGACTTGACCGGCGAGCGCGCGCGCTGCGGGGCGAACAGGAAATCCTCCAGGTAGCCGATGACGTGCTTTTTGCTGCCGCCGATCTCGACGAAGTCGGAGCCCGGGCTGATGACATCGGCCAGGGCCGCTTCCGGATCGAGCCGGGCACGGAACTGGTCGAAGTAGGCGACCTCGATCCGGCTGCCCATGCGCACCTGGCCGGCATCGGGCGCCAGTTCGCCGAGGATCAGGCGCAGCAGCGTGGTCTTGCCGCTGCCGTTGGGGCCAATCAGGCCGATCTTGTCGCCGCGCTGGATGCGGCAGGAGAAATCGCGCACCACGGTCTTGTCACCGGCCGGCGCGGCAAAGCGCTTGGCGACATTCTCCAGTTCGGCCACCAGCTTGCCGGATGCCTCGCCGCGCACGACACGGAAATCCACCTGGCCCTGCTGATCGCGCCGCGCCGCACGTTCGGCGCGCAGGCGCTCGAGGCGCGCGATGCGGCCGACGCTGCGCGTACGCCGCGCCTCGACCCCCTTGCGTATCCACACCTCCTCCTGCGCCAGCAATTTGTCGGCGCGGGCATTGGCCAGTGCCTCTTCATTGAGCAGGAACTCCTTGCGCTCCTGGTAGGCAACATAGCGGCCGGGAAACGAGACCAGCCTGCCGCGATCGAGCTCGACGATGCGCGTTGCCACGCCGTCGAGGAAGGCGCGGTCGTGGGTGATCACGATGATGGCCCCGGCATAACCGCGCAGCAGATCCTCCAGCCAGAGGATGCCGTCGACGTCGAGATGATTGGTCGGCTCATCGAGCAGCAGCAGTTGCGGCTCGCCGACCAGGCCGCGCGCCAGCGCGACGCGTTTGCGCCCGCCGCCGGACAGCGTCGCCACGGCAGCCTCGCCATCCAGCCCCAGGCGCGAGATCGCCTGCTCGACGCGGGAGTTGAGGCGCCAGCCGTCGCGCGCCTCCAGCTGCGACTGCAGCTCATGCAGGCGCTCCATTGCCGCCGTCCCGCCAGCGCCGACTTTAAGTGTCGCCTCGTGGTAGTCGGCCAGTAGCCGCGCAATCTCCCCCAGACCAGAGGCGACCGCCGCGAAGACCGTCTCGTCGCCGGCGAATTCCGGCTCCTGCGCGACATATGCCACGCTCAGTTCCGGTGCCCGCCAGGTGCTGCCGTCGTCGAGGCTGCCGAGGCCTGCCAGCGCCTTCAGCAGGCTGGACTTGCCGCTGCCGTTACGCCCGATCAGGGCGATGCGCTCGCCGTCATCGACCTGCAGCGCGGCATGGTCGAGCAGCGCGACATGGCCGTAGGCGAGGCAGGCGTTTTCGAGGGCAAGGACAGGCACGGCGGCAGGCAGCGGACGGTGGCGATGCGGGCCGGCGATTATAGGCGTGCCGATCGGTGCCCGGCCTGCCCGGACGGGACGCCCGGTGGTTTAGAATTCGCGCCTCGCGCCCTTGTAGCTCAGTGGATAGAGCGACCGCCTCCTAAGCGGTAGGTCACAGGTTCGATTCCTGTCCTGGGCGCCAGCAAATCCCTGTCCCGGCGTATCATTATGTCGATGATCGCCGACACGTCCCTCGAAGAACAGCTGACGCTGGC